>ENA-UOOI01002058-UOOI01002058.1-fermentation-metagenome-genome-assembly--contig:-NODE-2058-length-18627-cov-64.403026_pt1 | contig 18627 bp, 16 predicted proteins | sample MGYA00245779_ERZ724027 | MGnify/ENA primary metagenome ERZ724027 (study PRJEB28704, sample SAMN03018318) | fermentation metagenome | biome: anthropogenic terrestrial biome; feature: soil...
TGTTTTAGATGCCGAATATCAAACCTGTGTCCGATCTGCGCAACTACAACGAAGTGCTGCGGGACATCGCGTTCGGGGAGCCGGTCTATCTGACGAAAAACGGCCGGGGCCGCTATGCGATTGTGGACATCGAAGAATATGAAAAACTGAGAGCTTCGCTGAAACTCCTGTCCCAGCTTGGCAAGGGCGAACAATCCGGCAAGGAAAAGGGATGGCTGAATATGGAGCAGGTGGAAACACTATTGGAACAAGAAAATGGCTGAGTTGCGGGTTTCCCCGGAGGCAGCAAATGACCTACGGGAGATTCGAAAGTATATCGCCGGCCAGTTGGACGCGCCGGCCGCCGCCCAGAAGCTGATTTCCCGCATTCTGCAATCCATGCACAAGCTGGTGGATTTTCCAAAGAGCGGCCCGGCTTTGTCCTCCGTGCTGAATATCGAAACCGATTACCGGTTTCTGGTATGCGGGAGTTATCTGATCTTCTACCGGCTGGAGCAGAAGACCGTCTATATCGTCCGCGTTCTGTACGGCAAGCGCGATTACATGAAACTGCTGTTCGGGGAACAGCCGCCGCAGGCACCTGACAATTGAATCTGTCAATCAGTAAGCGCTGCCGTATAGGGAAACCTGTACGGCGTTTTTATCGTTCGGGCTCCTGACTTCGATTTCTGGTCCTCTCCGACTGGGCAAGCTCGTCGGCGGTCTTGCGGATTTTTTCCACGGCTTGAATGTCCGCGCGCATGGCGGTAACTTTTGTGTGAAGCTCCGGCATGGAGGGAAATGCCGTTTTCCTGCAAAAAGTTGAACAGGGCGGCGCTCTCTTTGAGCGCCTTTACCTTGCCGTAACGGGTTGTCGGTTTTGCTGCGGCCTGCGTCTGTTGAAGCTGCTCCCAAACGCTCCGCTTTTCTTCCGGCTTCCCCGCCTGTTCCTTCGTCCAGTTGTAAAGTCGTGTGATCCGGGCCTTGATCTCTTTGAGTAATTTGTTTTGCGTGGCGATCTCCCGGTTGACGGCGCCCTTCTCGGTGGAGATGCCCCGGCGCTCCATCTGCGCAGCAGCGACGCCCATGTGAACGGTCGGAACCTTTTCGATGCCCTGCCGGGCATAGCTGCGGTGGTCGATGCGCTGCGGCAAACCTTTGTGATGCAACATGGTATTGGCATATCTGGCCCACTGTTTCCGCCAAATTTCTGCTTTGTCCGGATCGTTCCAGTCGGTGGTATTGACTCGGTAACTTTTGAAACTGCCGCCGGGGAGCCGGATGCGCTGGCTGCGTTCGTCGAGGTCGTATTCCTTCCGGCACTTTGCGCCCCATTCACCGTTTTCTTTCAGCGGACGGAGGGTAAGCATGATGTGAGCGTGAGGATTTCCGTCGCCCTTGTCGTGAATGGAAAAATCCGCGCACATACCGGAAGCAACAAAAATGTCCTGCACGTATTTTCGGACGAGCCGGATTTGGTCCTGCCGGTCGATCTCCACCGGAAGCGCGATTTCGATTTCGCGGGCAAGCTGGGCGTCGCGGTTTCTCTCGATTTTCTCCACGCTGTTCCAGAGGGTGGAGCGGTCGGAAAATTCCGGTGGAGCGTGGGCTGGAAGAAGAATTTCTGAATGTATCACGCCGCGCTTTTTCGTATAATCGTGCGTGACGCCGTCCCACTCGTTTGTGAGCTTTTCGCCGCTGCGGTAGGCGGCCGCGGCCACGGCGCTCCGGCCCTGACTGCGTTTGACGATTTTGATGCTACAATGGTAGATTGCCACGGACACAAAACCTCCTTTCGGCGGTGATGAATAAAACCTCATTCCGGGGCGGATTCTCCGCAGAGAATTCGACGCAGAATGAGGTTCCGCAAAGAGTTTGGGGAGCGCAGCTCCCCATCGCGCCCGTTAGGGCGCAACAAGCCTCGCAGAGCGCACGGCACCCGTATGGGAATGTTCAGCACCGTCGCTCAGGAGGAATCCTCCTCCATCTCCAATAATATGCGCTGGAGCTACCTGCGCCGGATGCAAAGCGGCAGCTTCATCACCTGCAAGGCTCCCTTCGGGTACCGGCTTGCCGATAACATCCTGATTCCGGATGAAAGGGAGGCCCCGGTCGTCCGCAGGATCTTCGCAGGCTATCTCTCCGGGAAAAGCATGGAGGAAATCGCCGACCGTCTGACAAAGGAAGGCGTTCCCCATAACGGCGGCGAAACCAAGTGGCATCACACGGGTATCCGGTATATCCTCGCCAATGAAAAATATATCGGGGATTCCCTGCTGCAGAAATCCTTTACCACCGATACCCTGCCGTTCCAGAAGGTGCGGAATACCGGGCAGAAGGACCGCTACTATGTGACCGGATCTCACGAGCCGATCATCAGCCGGGCCGAATTTGAGCAGGCCAAGGCGCTGATGATTCTCAGACAGCGCCAGTGCCCCGGCAGAGGGGAGCGAAAGCAGTACAATCTCAGCCTGAAAGTCTATTGTGGAAAATGCGGGGCGTCCTTCCGCAGACGGAATACCAACGGGATAGTCTATTGGGTGTGCAGAACCCATGACAGGGGAAAAGCTCTCTGCGAAATCCGACAGATTCCGGAGGAAGCCATTTACCAAGCATTTACCCGGCTGTACAACAGACTGAAACAAAACAGCCGCTACATCCTGACTCCGGTTCTCGACCAGCTTCTGACGCTGCAGTCCATATCCACCATAAGCAACGCGAAGGTTGGGGAATTGAACAGGGAAATCGCGGAACTCACCAAGCAGAATCTGATACTCAACCGGCTTCGGTCGAAAGGGTATATGGATTCCGCTATTTTTATGCAGAAAACCAATGAGGTGAACCAGAGGATCGGTCTTCTGCGCACACAGCGTCGTCGGCTGCTGGAAAAGGACGAGGATGACAAGATGATCGCCGACTGCAGGCTGCTGATCGGGATCATCGACAAGGGAACGCCTTATCTCGCCGGTTTCGACGAGGTGCTGTTTCACAGCACCGTGGATAAGATCATCGTCACCGAGCGGGATAGGCTGAAATTCCGCATGATCGGCGGCTTTGAGTTTACCGAACGGCTTCCGAAGGAGGTGTTCGGGCGATGAAAAAGAACCGATACCTTCCGTTCGGATACCGCATCGCAAACGGTGCGCTGACAGTAGATGAAGCCGAAGCCGAAGCGGTCAGACGAATTTATGCCGATTACTTATCCGGGATGTCCTATCAGGCCATTGCCGCAAAACGATCCGCCGGAGCCGTGCCCTACAAGGCCGACGGCCCGGCATGGAACAAGCACATGGTGAAACGGATTCTGGAAAATCCGAGATACACTGGTGAGAAAAGCTTCCCGGCTGTGATCGATCCGGAATGCTACCAAGCCGCTTCCGAAATCATCCGGCGGAAAAACGCACGCCAGCCGATTCCCGAAGAATTGAGTCTCATCCGCAAAAAGCTGTACTGCTTTCACTGCGGAAGCAAATACGAGCGGGATGGACGCAACCCCAAGTACGAAAGCTGGCGCTGCAGGGCCGAAGGCCGCACAGGACGGCGTATTTCCGACGAAATCCTACTGGCGGGCATATGTGCCGCGCTGAACCAAATCATCGCACAGCCGGAGCTTTTGGGGCAACCGGAGCGCAATCCTTACGAGCTGTCGCTGGACGTCACCAAATTGAACAATCAAATCAACCGGGAACTGGAAAAGGCCGAGGTGGACAGCGATTATGTGAAGCTGCTCATTTTCAACTGCGCCGCCGAAAAATATGCTTCCTGCAGCGACAGTGAAGTCCCGTACCTGACGGAACAGCTTCGGGAACGGTTTCAGAATCGTCCGCCGCTTACGGCGTTTGATCCCATCCTGTTCGGGGAAACCGTCAAACAAGTGCTGATGGAGCCGGACGGAACGGCGCATCTGAAGCTGATCAATCGTCAAATCATTGGTATAAATACCACGGAAAGGAGTACGCCGACATGCTGACACAAACCATATCGCCGGTTCAAAAAACCGTATCCGTGATTCCCGCCAATCCACAGGTCCTGCGGGGATGCGTTAGAAAAAAGAAACTGCGGGTGGCCGCCTACTGCCGTGTCAGCACCGATGAGGAAGAACAGCAGTCCAGCTATCAGGCGCAGATCGATTATTACACGGCGAAAATCAACGCAAACAAGGACTGGACGATGGCCGGAATTTTCGCTGACGAGGGCATCACAGGCACATCCGCCAAGAAGCGCACCGAGTTTTTGAAGCTGATGAAGCTGTGCGAGAAGGGCAAGGTGGATATGGTGCTGACCAAATCCATCTCCCGGTTTTCCAGAAACACGCTGGACTGCCTCGGCTACATCCGCAAGCTCAAGGAGAAAGGCATCCCCATCGTTTTTGAAAAAGAGGGCATCAACACCATGCAGATGGCCAGCGAAATGACCATCAGTCTGCTCGGCAGCTTCGCGCAGGCCGAGAGCGAATCCATCAGCAAAAACGTCACATGGGGCAAGCGCCAGAGCTTCAAAAACGGCAAGGTCACGTTTCAGTATTCCCGCTTCCTCGGTTATGAAAGGGGCGGGGACGGCAAGCCAAAAATCGTCCCGGAGGAAGCCGTCGTCAAGCGAATTTATCAAAGCTATCTGTCCGGGTACAGCATCGCCCGAATCAAGCGCGAGCTGGAAGCCGAGGGCATCCCCTCCGGTACCGGCAAAAAAGTCTGGTCGACCAACGCCATCCGGTATATGCTCAGAAATGAAAAATACATTGGGGACGCCCTGCTACAGAAAACATATGTGACGGATTTCCTCACCAAGAAAAGCAAGAAGAATCAGGGGGAAGTTCCTCAGTATTATGTCACCGGCAACCATGAGGGCATCATCTCCAAGGAGCTGTTCAACCTTGTGCAGGAGGAAATCGCCCGAAGAGCCAGCAAGCGGAAGGTGTCGCAGAAGGCCACCAAAACCGAACAGGGCAAATACAGCGGCAAATACGCCCTGTCGGAGCTGCTCGTCTGCGGTTGCTGCGGAGCGCGGTATCGCCGGGTCACATGGGCCAGAAACGGGAAAAAGAAGGTTGTGTGGCGGTGCATCAACCGTCTGGAATACGGAACCAAATACTGTAAGGAGTCCCCGACCATAGAAGAATATCGGCTGCAGGATGCCCTGATGAAAGCCATCTGCGGATTTGTCGAGGACAAGGATGAGCTGATCGGCACCCTGAAGCGCAGCCTTCGGGTGGCGTTAGAAGCTGAGGACGATATCATCGATACCGCCGCCGTCACATCCCGGATGGAAGAACTCGACAGCGTGATGATGGATTTAGTCGAGCTAAGCTCGCGATCTTCCGCCAGCGCCGATTATTTTGATGAGAAATTCAAGGAAATTTCCGATGAGCGCACGGAGCTTCAAAACAGGCTGCGGGATCACGAACAGCGGCAGGCTATCGCTCAAAACAACAATGCCCGGATGCAGGAGCTGTTCGAGATCTTAGAACAGGCGAATTTCAATCTCAAAGAATATGACGAGGCACTGGTGAGGCAGCTTATCTCCAAGGTGACGGTGCTTTCCGCAGAACAGATACAAATCACCTTCAAGGGAGGATTTGAGGTTGAACAGAAACTATGAGCCGGGCATAGGGAAAAGAGGAAACCGACATAAAAAATCATGGTTTTCTCTTGTAAGGCCGGGAGAAAAATGGTATGCCGAATTTCGGTGAGCAATATAAATGCATCGCGTTTTTTACTTAAAATACTGATTTGAAGCCAAAAACAGGGTGCATCTAAATTGGGCAAACGACACAAAAAAACAGGACAGGGCGAAAGCCCTGTCCTGTTTTTTTGGTTGGTCCTGCTGGGTGAGAATCCCGGTGCAGGTTTGAAGAAAAGGCGAGACTATTCTAAAAAAAACGGAAGGAAGGAGGGACTCGCGGAACGCGTGTTAAGCGTGCCGATACCCGAATCCCTCCGGGCGGGCCATACCAAAGCAAAAGGATTTGAACCCTCTGCTTCAGGCCCCTTTTGCTTTTGTGATATAATAAACCCGTCTTAATGGAGGTGATTTTATTTGCACAAAAGGTTCCTTCGGCATCCCGTCTTGTGGTACTTCGTTCTGACAATGGCGGCAAGCCTTTTGCTGTCGATTCCGCACCTGCTGTTCGGGGCCATTCTTACACCGTCATTTTCCCTGATTCAATTCGGCCCTGCCGCCGGGCTTTTTCTGTTTTGCCTTTTCTCCGGCTCTTCGGCTCCCCTGCGGAGCATGGTCATCCGCTTTAGCGGAAAGAGACTTTGCCGGTGGGGCATCACGGCCGTTTTCACGACGGCTGTCATCCTGATTTCCTGCGGGGCGCTGCTTTCGCGTTGGGGTGCACCGTTCACCCGATGGGGCGGAAACGCCGTTTTTTACAGTATGGAGTGCCTTGCCATGCTTGTGTGCTGTGCGGGGGAGGAAGTGGGCTGGCGGGGGTTCCTGCTGCCGAAGCTTTGCGAAAATCACTCGCTTTTTGCAAGTTCGCTCATGGTCGGTCTGCTTTGGGGCGTCTGGCACCTGAATTTCACTGCGGGCCCATTTGGTTTTCTATTGTTTACAGGAAGCATTATGCTGAATTCCGTTTTTCTCACATGGTTTTACCAAAAAAGCGGCGGCAACTTATTTGTGGCAATTTTGGAACACTTCAGCTTTAATCTGTTCTCTCATCTGTTTTTATGGAATCGGCTTGACGCAAAGGCTTTCCTTGTGGAAATCGCTCTTTACGGAACGGCGGATTTGATCGTCGTATGGGCCGACCGGAAACTGTTCCTTTCGCGCCCGTAAAATCCAGGGTCCGTTGATTTTGATCGCTCAACCATCCGTACACAAACACCCTCGGGCAAGTGAAATTACCACTGCGCGTATGAAATATTGCTGCATGACGTAAAGTACGCTGCGGCCGTATGAAGGGCAAACTCCATTTCGCATTGCACTGTCAGCATGAAAAACGGTTGGAGAAGATTGCGCGAGCGGCGGAGGAATCACTTGACAAATAGCGGCGGTTGGCGTAGCATACAAAATTAGCAGCCGCTAACTTCTGCAAAAAGATCTTTTTGCAGAAGGCCGGAAAAGGAAGGAATGGAAAGGATTTATGACGCTAAGGAATCTAGGAACCGGAAAAACGGCGGTCATAACCTCAGTCGGCGGGAAAGGCTCGCTCAGGCAGCATTTCCTGGATATGGGCGTAATTCCGGGCGCGGAGATCACGCTGATGAAATTTGCCCCGATGGGCGATCCGATGGAACTGCGGGTCCAGGGATATGAACTGACGCTGCGCCTTGCCGATGCTGAAAAAATAGAGGTTGTCCCGGTCGCCTCATCCGGAAAGCGTCAGGCCGCGAAAAGGAAAACAGCGCTCCGGGAAAGCACACTCGAGCATCCCGGTTTTGGCGAGGGCGGGAAATACCACGTCAAAGCGGATGAAAAACCGTTGCCGAAAGGCACGAAGCTCACCTTTGCGTTGGCGGGGAATCAGAACTGCGGGAAAACTACCCTGTTCAATCAATTGACCGGCTCCAATCAGCATGTCGGCAACTTTCCCGGCGTTACGGTCGACCGGAAAAGCGGGCCGATCAAAGGCCATCCGGGAACGCTCGTGACCGATCTGCCGGGGATCTACTCCCTTTCTCCGTACAGCAGTGAAGAAATCGTGTCAAGACAATTCATTTTAGACGAAAAGCCGACGGGCGTCATCGATATTGTCGACGCCACCAATATTGAGCGCAATCTGTATCTTACCCTGCAGTTAATGGAGCTTGATACGCCGATCGTACTGGCCCTGAATATGATGGATGAAGTGCGGGGCAACGGCGGTACCGTAAATATCAACAGGATGGAGGAAATACTCGGGATCCCCGTCGTTCCGATTTCAGCGGCAAAAAACGAAGGCGTGGATGAACTGGTCAAGCATGCGATTCATGTTGCAAAGTATCAGGAGAAGCCGGGCAGGACGGATTTTTGTGACAAGGATGAAAGAGGCGGCGCTGTTTACAGAACGCTGCACAGCATTATGCATTTGGTTGAGGATCACGCCGAGGCCGCCAAAATACCGCTGCGGTTTGCCGCAACGAAACTGGTGGAGGGGGACCCGATTGTTCTCGATGCCTTAAAACTGTCGCAAAATGAGAAAGAAATGCTGACGCATATCATTCTCCAGATGGAAAAAGAAAGCGGGCTCGACCGTGCGGCGGCGATTGCCGATATGCGCTTTTCTTTCATTAGGGCGCTCTGCGACAAAGCGGTTGTAAAACCAAAAGAAAGCAAAGAACATAAAAGAAGCAGAAAAATCGATCGGTTTCTCACCGGCAAATTTACCGCCATTCCTGCCTTTATCGGAATCATGATGCTGGTATTCTATTTGACATTTAATGTGATCGGCGCATTTTTGCAGGGGCTGCTGAAATCCGGGATCGACTGGCTGACCGGAGCTGTGGATTGGGCTCTTACGGCGGCCAATGTCAACGAGGTTCTGCATTCCCTCGTCATAAACGGCATCTTCAACGGAGTTGGAAGCGTTTTGAGCTTTATTCCGATCATCGTCACCCTGTTTTTCTTCCTTTCCATATTGGAGGACACCGGTTATATGGCCCGCGTGGCGTTTGTTATGGACAAGCTGCTCAGAAAAATAGGCCTTTCCGGCAGAAGCATCGTACCGATGCTGATCGGATTCGGCTGCACGGTGCCGGGCGTTATGGCAAGCCGTACGCTCCCTTCGGAGCGCGACCGCAAAATGACCATTATGCTCACGCCTTTTATGAGCTGTACGGCGAAGCTGCCGATTTACGGATTTTTCACAGCGGCCTTTTTCCCGAAATACAGCGGCCTTATTATGGTGGGGCTCTATTTTCTCGGGATTGTTGTCGGCATCCTCGTTGCCCTGTTATCCAAAAAAACGATATTCAAGGGCGAGGCCGTGCCTTTCGTAATGGAATTGCCGAATTATCGTATGCCGGGCGCCAGAAATGTGGTGCGTCTTCTGTGGGATAAGGCAAGAGATTTCCTGCAAAGAGCGTTTACCGTTATTTTTATTGCGACAATCGTCGTATGGTTTCTGCAAACCTTCGATTTCCGGCTGAACATCGTCACAGACTCCAAAGACAGCATTCTTGCCATGATTGCCGGATACATCGCGCCGGCCTTCAGCCCGCTTGGATTCGGCGATTGGCGCATCGTGACATCTCTGGTTGCCGGCTTTATGGCAAAGGAAAGCGTCGTATCGACTCTTTCCGTGCTTTTTGGCAGCATAGACCATGTATTGACAGCTCTTTCCCCGCTTTCGGTCGCCGCACTGCTCGTATTTTGCCTGCTCTATACGCCCTGTATCGCGGCGATTGCTTCCATTAAGCGGGAGCTTGGCGGTAAATGGGCAACGAACATTGTGATCGGGCAATGTGTCATTGCCTGGATCTGCGCGTTTCTTACCAGGATGATCGGCTTGCTGATCAGAATGGTGTGAGCGAAAAAGGCGGCTAATTGCTGCGCGGCACTGCGGCCTGCATCTAAATTGGGCAATTTTTTTTACTTTCCTCCTTGCTTTTCATAGTCGCTTCCCCTGTGTTAACGGTGGTCGTTTGAATATTAAAAAACCGCCTGGAAATAATGCTGGATGAGGTGATAATATGAAAAACGGAGAAACCGGGCGGCTTTTAAATTTATTTGAAGTGGGAAAAGCGACGGGGCACAATTTCCTTTTATCCAAGAGGGATCCCGTTGTTGAGGAAGCAAGTGAAAAGGGGATTCAGGAGCTTCTTTCCAAAAATCTGATCTCAAAAATCAGGGACGGAGAAATCGGAGAAGATCAATATATGATCACCGAATTAGGCCTGAAAGTCAGAAACGGAGAGATCGAGCTTTAAGCTGCCGGCTTGCTTGAAAACGGGCGCCGCATTTTTTTCGGCGCCCGTTTTTTCTGTTCGGCTTTCACCCAAAACGCAGCGTTTCACAGATAAAAATGGGCCGGCTTCCCCTTTTCGGAGGAAACCGGCTCTTTTCATGCGGCGCTGAAACAGTGGCTCTGATGAGCGTTCCTTTGCCGCATCGCCATACCGCTTTGAAGCCCATATACTCGATCTTCGTCATTACCAAAGTCGATCGGCCAAAGAAACGACGAACGAATTTTTATCCCCGCATGATAAAAATCATACGGTTCCTCTCCATCCCGGCGGACGGGATCAGCTCCGGCTCGATACCGGGAGAAACGCATCCGCAATTTGCCGATACTGCTCAAAAAGATCCCGGATGACCTGAAAAAGATACTTTTTATAGTCCGGTAAAAAGGCGGACTTATGATATACGAGCGAAAGATTCAGCGAAATGTCGAGCGGGGCAAGATTCGCGGGAAAAACATGCACATAGTCGTCAGGGGTTGCCGTGCGGTTTTCCCGCTCCGTAAGGGGATACATCATGGGCGGGATCAGGCCGGCGGCCGGCAGCCGCCTTGTGAGAGAATCGAAGGCTTCTATGCGGTTCGATTCAAACACGGTGGAAAAGTGGGCCCCGTATCGGTCGCTGTATCGATCCATCGCGCATCTCAGGCGGCTGGCGGGGGGACACTGCACCAATGGAAGCCGCGAGATATCCTCCAGCTCGATTCCGGACTTGAACCTGGAAATACATTCCGGATACGAAAGGGGAAAATACTGCCGCAGCAGACGATCCGGCGCCAGACATAAAAAGGTCTCATCCATCAAAGCCGTTGTTTGCAGCGCCTGATTTTTTTCCTGCTGGACGGTAATCGCCATATCCAGGCCCCCGCGCTCCAGACGCCGTTGCAGGGAAGAGCTGAAGTCGCTGAATATTTCCAGTTTCACATTTGGAAACTCTTTCTGAAACGCCGCGACGATCGGGCAGGCCATAACCGTATAGCGCGACATGGGCAGCCCCAGGGATACCTTGCCGAGGATTTTTTCATGCGAGCCTTTGAGAGAGGATTGAATATTGTTTTCCAATATCCGGATCTCATAAAGGGTTTCCAGCAGCTTTTCTCCTTCCGCCGTGAGCTCCAGGCGCGGTTTGCGCGTGAACAGTTTTATCCCGTACTCTTTTTCCAGGCTTCTGATATGTTCGCTGACGCATTGGTGCGATACGAATAACAGCTGGGCGGCCTTGCTCATGTTCAATGTCTCGGCAGCCAGAATAAAGGCCTGAAACCGCTGATCCACGGGTCATTCCTCCTTTTTATTATTTTTCCCGGGCAAAGCCCGGCTTTTTTATTTCTGCGCAATATTTTTCTTGCATGTCCTCAATCATTTACTTTCTTGACATAAAAGTTAAGATAAATTATACTTAATTTAGTGAATATATGCAAAACCAATCATGGAATATTCGGAAAGAGATTCATTCAACAACTTGGAAGAAAGGGGTTGCAACGGCAATATGAGAGCAGACAGAAAAGATGAGGTTACCGAGGCATATTATGTGGGCGTCATGGAATCCTGCGGCTATCGGGACAAGGATCTGGGGAAGCCGGTCATCGGCATCGTCAATTCCTGGAGCGACGGGAATCCCGGCCATAAACCGTTTAAAACGATGGCGGAAAGCGTGAAAGCGGGGGTGTGGGCGGCAGGAGGAACACCGGTGGAGTTTACGGTCCCGAGCCCCTGCGACAGCAACGCCCAGGGCTATGGGATGCACTATATTCTGCCGCAGCGCGATTTGATTGCCGCTTCTATTGAGGCAATGGTCAATTCCCAGGGCTACGACGGGCTGGTTTTCATGTGCTCCTGTGATAAAATCGTGCCCGGTATGCTCATGGCCGCCGCCGCGCTGGACAAACCCTCGATTTTTATCACCGCCGGCGCGATGCTGCCTTATCGGGATCCGTATGAGTCCGTGACCTACGTCACCTGCGATTTGAAAGAGGCCATGGGCAGGGTGATTTCGGGGAAGATCGACCCGCCCACCTTTGAACGGTACAAAAGCAATATGTGCGCCTCGTGCGGAACCTGTTCCATGTACGGGACCGCCAATACCATGGGGGTTTTCTGCGAGGTGATCGGGCTGGCCCCGATCGGCAGCACCACCATGCTTTCCGCTTCCGCCGCGAAAGAAAAGCAGGCGAGGTCGGTCGGCGAGCGGATTGTGGAGCTGACCCGGGAAGGGCGCACCGCCCGCGAATTCATGACGCCCGCCGCCATCCGCAACGGCATCCGGCACATTTCCGCCACCGGCGGCTCCACGAACGCCGTGATGCACGTGATGGCCATCTCGAAGGTTCTGGGGCACGATCTGAATCTGAAGGGCTTTGACGACATCCAGAAGGATGTCCCTCTGATCGCCAAGTTCAAGCCGTCGTCCCAATATAATCTGACCGACTGGGATCTGGCCGGCGGAGTGGGCGCGACGCTCAAAATGATCCGCGGTTATCTCGACACCGACGTGCCCCTGGTTTCCGGCGGGACTCTGGGGCAATACCTTGACCGGTACGATTTTCCGATCAATCACGAGATCATACATACGCCGGATGATCCCTTCTTCCCCCACGGATGCTTTGCCGTGCTGTACGGCAACCTCGCGCCCAACGGGGCGGTGGTCAAGCAGAGCGGCGTGGAGCCGGTGATGTATCATCACAGCGGGCCGGCGGTGGTGTTCAATTCGGAGGAGGAGGTGCGCGACCACCTTCAGCACGGAAAGGTCGAGCCCGGAAGCGTCCTCGTCGTCCGCTACGAAGGCCCCAAGGGCGGCCCAGGAATGCGGGAGCTTTCCCTTCCGGCGGCCATGCTGGTGGGGATGGGGCTTCACACCTCCGTCGCCATGATCACCGACGGCCGCTTTTCCGGAGCAACCCGCGGGCCCTGTGTCGGCCATATTTCCCCGGAGGCCTGGGAAGGCGGCCCCCTGGCCGCGGTGGAGAACGGGGACATCATCACGATAGACCTGGAGAACCGCACGCTGAATATGGATGTCCCCGGCGAGGTCATCCGGGAACGGCTGAAGCATTTCCACCGGCCCGCCGACCACCCCGCGGAGAAAATCCTGAAGCAGTACCGCAGCGGCGTGGGCGGAGCCGAGGAAGGCGCGCTCTGGCTGTATCGGGACTGACCGACGTTCAGAAAGTCCCGTTTCGATTTCTTCCATATCCGGGCGGCATGAGATGCAATCGGCTCTGCGTGCTTCCATGCTTTCAGCGGAAAGATCCAGTTGGAACACAGAACATTTACTCCGCGCTGTTGTAACGGCAGCCTCACCGAAAAGATGGAGCTGCCGTTTTCGCGCCAATAGAAGCCGGCGCGCCATCCACAACCTTGTGTTTGAGCGATGGAAAAGAGTTTTTCATCCGATTCCACCGACCTTCACGGATAAGAGACGACAGCGCGGAACGGCGAAACACAGCCCGGACCTTCGCCCGCCAATTTCAAAAAGGAAAAAGCTTTATTTCATAATAAAAATGGAAACTGGCTGCCTCTTTCCTGAGACAGCCGGTTTCCCCTTGTAGGAGCAATTTTAATAGATGTAATCAGGTGATGGAAAACCCTCAGGATCAGAATGCCTTCACCATGCCGCCGTCCAGAAGGATGGTCTGGCCGGTGATGAAGGTGTTGGCCGCGCTGCACAGGAAAGCCGCAAGCCGGCCGTATTCTTCCGGCTTGCCGTAGCGGCCCAGAGGGATGTTCTTGAAGGTCTGCTTCTGAAGCTGTTCCACGGTGATTCCCTGTTTTTCCGCGCGGATCTGATCCAGCTGATCGATGCGGGCGGTTCCGATGCGTCCCGGGCCGATCACGTTGACCAGGATGTTGTCCTTCCCCAGCTCCTGGGAGAGGGTCTTCGCCAGCCCCATCACGCCCATGCGGAAGGTGTTGGAAAGAATCAGATTGTCGAGCACGGCCTTTACGGACGAGGAGGTGGAGCAGACGATGCGGCCGCCTCCGTTCTCCCGCATGTAGGGCAGCGCCTCCCGGATCGTGCGGATATAGGACAGCAGGCAAAGCTCATAGGCGCCCTGCCAGTCCTCGTCTGAAAAAGCGTCGAACGTTCCGGGCTTCGGGCCGCCCGTGTTGTTGACAAGAGCATAGATGGGGCCGCAGGTTTCCGCCGTTTTCTTCACCAGAGACTTGATATCGTTGGGCTCCGTGATGCTGCCCACGAAAAATTCGGGGCGGTTGCCCGTCTCCTTTTCAATGTCCGCCTGGGCCTCCTTCAGCTGATCCTCAAAAGGGCTGAACAGCATGACCTTGGCGCCTTCACGCGCCAGCTCACAGCCGATGGCTTTGCCCAGCCCGCTGCTGGAAGCCATAACCAGCGCGCTTTTTCCTTTTAAACCGAGTTCCATAACAGATCCTCCTATCTGGGATTGAAATCTTATTTTTTCTTTCAATGGTTCGGATGCTTTTTCAAATCCACCACCGGATTCACAAGGGGCTCCATGGAGAATCCGCCGGGGCCGTAGATGCGGCACTCGATGGTGTCTCCGTCCTCGATATGGACGGCGCGCGGCGTGCCGGTCGAAAGGATGTCTCCGGGGAGCCAGCCCTGCATCTGCGAAATCAGGGAGACCAGACGCGCCGGCTTGTGGGTCATATTGCTGACCGTGTTCTTCGCGTGGACCTCACTGTTGTGGACGGTCTGAACCTCGAGCTGCAGCACGTCATCCACCTCGTCGGGGGTCACCAGCTGCGGGCCGAAGCTGAAAAAGGTGTCGAACCCCTTTACAAGCGTAAGGAACCGCGGATTTTGGCGGAGAATGGATTCCTCCGTCATATCGAGGATGGTCGTGTAGCCCACGATGTAATCCATCCAGTCTTTTTCTTCAATGAACTTGCACTTTTTTCCCATGATGATGCCCAGTTCGGCCTCTCCGGTCGTTTTCTGCGCCTCGGGAAGCGCCGGGATGCAGACGTTGTCGTTGGGCCCCACAATGGAGGATGCCGGTTTATAGAAGCTGCCGGGGAAGCCGACCGGGGCGCTCTCGCCCAGATCCCCCGCGTGATCGACATAATTCAGGCCGATGCCGAAGATCCGCTGCGGATTCCGGTACAAAGGTCCGTAAACGACCTGCTCCATGGGCACCAGGCCGGGCAGGGCCTCGAGCTCCTCTTTGCCGCCGGCATTGTACCATGCGGTAAGGCCGGGAATCTGCTCCGCCAGAATCAGGTCGTACAATTCGGTTTTCCATGCCGTGCCTTTCGCGGCGTTCAGCGCCTCTACCGGATAGACGCCTTTCTTCGTCAGGATTCCCGCAATTTCTCTTCCGTCTTTTTTGATCGTTGCAAATCTCATAGTAAAAACTCCTTCCTTTCGATTCATCCAATTTCAAGAATTAAGATGCAGAATTTGTCCTGTTCCTCTCCGGAATGAAAGCAGTCACACGATTCTGCCGGCTACTTCGTTCCCGGCAAAGAAGTGGATCACATTTTCCGCCGCGATTTTCGAAACGCGCGAACCGGCTTCATGCGTGGTCGGGGCAAAATGGGGCGTAAGGATCACGTTGGGCATCCGGAACAGGGGGCTTTCCGGATCGCACGGTTCCTTTTCCGTCACATCCAGCCCCGCTCCGGCGATTTTCCCGCTCTGCAGGGCCTGGATCATAACCGGCTCGTCGATCAGAGGGCCGCGCCCGCAGTTGATCAGGAACGCCGTCGGCTTCATCAGCTGAAATTCGTGTTTCCCGACGCTGTGATGCGTCTCCTGATTGAGGACAGGATGAAGCGTGATGAAATCAGATTCCCGGAAAATACGGTCGCGGTCGGAAACCAGCTCCACGCCTTCCGGCGCCTCGGTAAGATAGGGATCGTAAACAAGGACGCGCATGGAAAATCCGTCGGCCGCGATTTTCGCTACCCGGCTTCCGATCCGGCCGCAGCCGATAATGCCCAGCGTTTTGCCCGACACCTCGACTCCGGGCGGGCTGTTTTTTGCAGAGAAGCCTTTTGTCCGATACTGTTCCGTCACGTACGGCAGGCTTTTTGCCAGCGAAAGCAGCATGGCAACGGCATGCTCTGCCACGGAAAGGCTGTTGGCACCGGGAGTGATGGTGACGGCAACCCCGGATTTCTTCGCGGCGTCGAGGTCGATATTGTCGAGCCCCACTCCATGCTTGGAAATCAGTTTGAGCTTCGGTGCGTTCCGGATGATTTCAGCCGGAATATCGAGGATTCTCACGACGATCGCTTCGGCATCCTTCGATTTCTCAGCCAGCTCCTCCGGCGTGCGGGTCTTCATCCATGTAATGGTGTGACCTGCCTGTTCCAGCAAAGCGGGACCCACCGGATCGATTTGCTCTGTGATTAAGATATTTGCCATAAACGCTTTTTTCTCTCCTTTATTCTGTGAGGATATTGCGTGGGGGAAGCGACGATTTGGCGAAATCATCGCTTTGCTTGATGGGAACTGTTCCTTTCTGTGTCGATTTTAAGATAGCACGATACACGGCGATTTGCAAAACTTCTTTCATAATAAAAGTATAAGCAGTTGATAATACAAAGCGCTGAGCTTCAGAAAGCAACAAAAAACGTCATTATAATTTATCCACAATATTAACTTAAAAATTTTAATAAAATTATAGATTTATTTTTCTTTTCTCCTGCTTTTTTAATAATTTTAGAACGGAATTTTTGGCGAACCCATCTAAGTATTAGATTACGGTTATACCGTTATGCCTGTTTTTCGTTTAGACTTTCCCTCTGTTCTATGTTTATATTAGGTATGGGAAAACCTTGTGGGGGTGTTTCAGGGCGAGTGCCATCCTGTTTCTTTGTGTGTTTCAGCAGTGCACATTCCATTCGTGTGAAGTTTGAAAGGGAGGAAAGATTCAATGTTAGATCCAAAAAGTAAGGGGTGCTGGGTATGCCGATGATAGGAATATGGGCGTTTGTCGTTTATCTGGCGATTGTTATCGTCTGGAGCAGCGCAGTAAAGCGCAGCATGACGGAAGCGATGCTTCTCGGGCTTCTGGTAGTATCCTTATTCAACGGCATCGGCAACTACGCGCAGACCCTGGGCGCGGCGATCCAGGACGCGGCCACGCAGGAAATATTTGTTGCCACGATGCTGTTTGTGGTGATGGCGGCCATCATGTCGAAAACCGACATCATCAAGCAGCTCGTCACCATCCTCAATTCCCTGATCGGGAGGGTAAAGGGCGGCTCCGCTTATGTATCCACGCTGGGAAGCGCCTTATTCGGCGTGATCTCGGGCAATTCCGTTGCAAACGCCGCGACAGTCGGCACCATAACGATTCCGTGGATGATCAAATCGGGCTGGTCCAAGGAAATGGCGGCTACCATCAATACCGGAAATTCCGGCTCGGGCCAGTCCTTTCCCGCCAGCTCCGCCATGTTCCTGATGCTGGGGCTTCCGCAGGTCGCCGCGGCCGTCACCATTAAGAATTTCTATTTTGCAATGCTGACCGCCGGTTTATGGTGTGTGCTCTACCGGCTTTTGATTGTGCGTTATTATGTCGGGAAATACCACGTTCAGGCCATTTCCTCGGATCAGATTGAACCGAAGGGGAAAGCGTTCCGCGAGAACTGGCCTTCCCTGCTGATGTTTGTCAGCATTGCGGTGCCGCTGATCCTGACGCTGAGCCCGCTTTCTTCCGTTCTGGAGGCATCGTCCTTCGGCAAAAAGGGCGTGAAATCCATCAGCATCATCGTGTGGGTCCCGATTCTGATGTGCATCATCTGCCTGATCCAGGGCCGCAAATATCTTCCAAAAAGCGGAAAGGGATGGATTTCCCTTCTGAAAGAAACTCAGGGAAACATCGCTACGGTGGGGGGCATCTTTCTGTTTGCGCTGGCCGGAAGCAACGTGCTTTCCAAGGTCGGCTTCGGAGACGACCTGAATGCTCTGATCCAGAATCTTTCTCTGCCCAAAGCCGCCGTGGTCTTCCTCATCGGCATTGTCGTGGCTCTGGTCGCGGGGCCGTTGAGCGGGGTCGCCACCACTGTTGCGATGGGCCCAGTCACATACAGCGTCCTGACGGGAATCGGCGTTTCCCCCATTGCCGCGGTTGCGGCGTTCCTGATCTGGATGTCGACCGAAGGGGCATCCCCGCCGAGCTCTTCCCCCATCTTTATGTCCTGCGGCCTGGCGGGTGTGGAAGACGTGCAAAAAACCTTTAAGCCTCTGATCTTCCACTACGTGATTCCAGTCGTATGTATCGGCGCATTAATCGCATTGGGAATTCTTCCCATTGCCAAATAGGGGGTGCTTCCATGAAATTGATTGTCAAAATCCTGGATGTCCTGTTTATCATCTGCACGGTCGTTTTCATTTTTATGATGGTGGCCATGGTGGCGGTTCAGTGTGTCTCGCTGGTCACGCTGAACGGCCCGCTGTCCTCATCCGCGCTTGCCTTTACGGAGCCGATCGCGGGCGCGATCTCCGCCGTGGCAGCCATAGCGGCATTTATCCTGCTTTACTTGCGTAAATCCGGATCGGATCAGAAAACATCTTAAAAAGGCCAAAAGCAAAAGTGACAACGTAGGGGCGGGCGTTGTCACTTTTTGTGTTTCAAGACGGAAATAAAAAGAAAAACCTGACTTCGTCACCTTGTAACAGGATTCAACAGGAGTTTAAAGTCTGCCGGGAAAATCCGTACACCGCTTTATGCGAGGAGAGATATCATGTTTGTAGATCGAAACCCCGAGTATTTCCTGACTGTCGTGCGCGAGCGAAACATTTCTCACGCTGCGGAAAAGCTTTATATTT
>ENA-UOOI01002059-UOOI01002059.1-fermentation-metagenome-genome-assembly--contig:-NODE-2059-length-18625-cov-3.909208_pt1 | contig 18625 bp, 15 predicted proteins | sample MGYA00245779_ERZ724027 | MGnify/ENA primary metagenome ERZ724027 (study PRJEB28704, sample SAMN03018318) | fermentation metagenome | biome: anthropogenic terrestrial biome; feature: soil; material...
ATGTACAAAGAGATGAATTTTCCAGATGAATTAAAGAAAAAAATTCTAAACAGGGCAAGAAGATACTCTGCTGTACTGGAAAGGCTGATTTCCCCAGATGGTACTTTTCCACCTCTAGGAAGATCGATTACATACAGGTGCGGTGCTTTTCAGCTTCTTGCGCAAATGGCATTAAAAAGGGAATTGCCTGATGGATTGCTGCCTGCGCAGGTCAGATGTGCACTGCAGGCAGTTATAAAAAAGTGTTTTGAAGCGCCCGGCACGTTTGATGAAAATGGCTGGCTTAAAATAGGGTTGTATGGGAGACAGCCCGGATTGGGAGAGGGATATATCTCAACAGGAAGCCTTTATTTATGCTCAACAGTGTTCCTCCCGCTGGGCCTTTCTTATAAAGATGAATTCTGGACAGATGAGGATGAAAAATGGACCCAGCAGAAAATATGGAGCGGGGAAGACATAGCCTCCGATCATGCTGAATCTTGAATATCCATATGGAAAGGTGCATGTTTTATATTCGAATATAAAACATGCACCTTTTTCTAATTCTCTTTCAATTTAACCTGTCTTTATATATAATATAGAGTAGTATTCATACATATCATATTATGGTGGGCTGTGCGTTTAAAGCGCGGCTGCTTGAAAGGTCGAGTTTGATGTATTTAAAAATAGATAATATGGATATATATTATAAAGAGGCTGGCCATGGTCAGAATGTTGTGCTTCTTCATGGCTGGGGGGGCAGAGCGGATAGTTTTTTGCCTGTTTTTAACTATTTGTCGCAAAAGTTCAAAGTTTACGCTCTGGATTTTCCAGGGTTTGGACAATCGACATTGCCAGACAGACCGTGGGGTGTGAACGATTATACCAGAATGCTCGTTAGATTTTTTGAGGAACTTAAAATCGATAAAGCAAATATCATAGGGCATTCCTTTGGAGGAAGGGTATCCATAATGTTTGCGGCACTGTATCCGCAAAAAGTGGATAAGGTGGTCCTGGTGGACAGTGCGGGAATACTTCCGAAGAGGACTATAAAATATTATTTTAGGGTTTATAGATTTAAGATTATAAAAAAGTTATATATTATGTTTACGCCTGAAAGAGATAAAAATGCCAAATTAGAAAAATTTTATAAAAAGTATGGTTCAAAAGATTATAGAGAATCGGCGAATCTGCGAGGAACCTTTGTAAAAGTGGTAAACCAGGATTTAAAAGGGTATCTTAAGAATATCAAAGCCCCTGTTCTTCTGATATGGGGTGAAAACGATAAGGATACACCGCTTAATAACGCAAAGATAATGGAAAGGGAAATACCTGATGCAGGGCTTGTAGTATTCAAAGGAGCCGGACATTTTTCATATCTGGATAAGATAAATGATTTCAATATAATTGTTTCCAAATATTTTGAAGGGAATGAATAGAATGACTGTAATATTATATATTTTATCCGCTTCAATATTCGCTTGGGCTGTATACCTTCTGAGTATCAGGCAGCTGCATATGGCACAGCTTGAAGGATACAAACCTACCCAGTATTTGCGGTGGATAACCAACAATATATGTTCTTTGTTTTTAAAGGAGCTTATTGTGCTTGCTGTTGCCGGACTTTTTCTGGCTTTGTATTATGTAACCAAGAACGAAGTTTTATTGGGCTACAGCGCTTTTATCGTATGGGCTTTTGTAAACGTCTATATGATTTATAAAAACATGTCCGTTAAAAGAAAGGCTAAAAAACCTTTAAGGTTCACACCCAGAGCCATAAGGCTTTTTATAACTAACCTGCTGCTTTTATTGTTATGGACGGGTGCGGCTTGCTTTTTAGCCAAGAATATAATATTTTTTATACTGTATCTGTCTTTAATAAAATTTCTTCATCCTTTGAATATGGCTCTATCGACTTTTTTAATATACCCATTTGAAATGCTGGTGCATTATAGATATTACAGGATAGCCCAGCTTAAAATCGCAGGAATGAAAAACCTAAAGGTTATAGGTATTACCGGAAGTTATGGGAAGACAAGTACGAAGTATTTTTTGAAGACAATACTGTCTGAAAAATACAATACGCTTATGACTCCGGAAAGTTACAATACTCCGATGGGTATAACAAGGGTAATAAGAGAACAGTTGAAAGATAATCATGAAGTATTTGTCTGTGAGATGGGTGCAAGGAATGTTGGAGATATAAAAACGCTATGTAAATTGGTAAATCCTACTGTCGGCATTTTAACATCCATAGGGCCGCAGCATCTTGAAACATTTAAATCTCTTGCAAATATCGTTAAGACAAAGTACGAACTTATACAGGCCTTGCCTTATTATGGAACGGCCATATTTAACGGAGATAATTCATACTGCTTGAACCTTGCGAGGAAAACAGGCATTGAAACGCTTATATACAGCATAAAAGGCGGCGACAGCGATATATTTTTAACTGCCGAGGGTATAAAAATTTCAAAGGAAGGATTGAGATTCAAGGTTAAGAGCCAGGATGGAATAGAGTTTGAATGTCAGACGAGGCTTCTGGGGAAGCATAATGTAAGCAACTTGCTGGCAGCAATTTGTGCAGCCCTCAAACTCGGTCTTACACCAGATGAGATAAAGAGGGGAATATCGAAAATAGAACCTGTCCCTCACAGATTGGAAATACTCAAGACAAATAACGGTGTTACTGTAATAGACGATGCATTCAATTCAAATCCTGTTGGTTCAAGAGAAGCGCTGGAAGCTATAAAGGAATTTACCGACGGCAGCAGGATAGTCGTGACGCCGGGCATGGTGGAGCTTGGCTCCATTGAATATGAGGAAAATAAAAAGTTTGGCAAGGTAATGTCTAAGTGTTGTGATCTTGCTATACTTGTTGGAATAAAAAGATCGAAACCCATCATAGAAGGGCTCAAAATGGGGAATTTCCCGGAAGATAAGATAATAGTCGTGCCTGATTTGAATGAGGCTCAAAAGAAGATAGGGCAGATAGTAAAGGTAAATGATGTTGTTTTATTTGAAAATGATCTTCCGGATAATTATAATGAAAAGTAATCGAAATAAATTTATATTTAAGGGAGAGTATTAAAAAATGCCTAAACTAAATGTTGCCGTTATGTTTGGCGGACGTTCTGTAGAACATGAGGTATCAATTATTACAGGACTTCAGGTGATGGACAATATAGACAGGTCAAAATATAATGTGGTGCCTGTTTATGTGAGCAAAGATGGAGATTGGTATACAGGTGAAGAGCTTTTAAATATTAAGAATTATAAAGATATCAAAAAACTATTAAGCAGTGTAAAAAAGGTGTTCCTGCCGCCTGTGCCATCCATGAAATGTCTGTACTTTTATCCGTTTAAAGCGGGGCTTTTCAAAAAGGAAGCTGAATCGATCAAGGTGGATGTTGCCTTTCCTGCACTTCACGGCATGCACGGCGAAGATGGGACAATGCAAGGGCTCTTCGAGCTTGCGAATATTCCCTATGTAGGTAGTGCGGTTACAGGCTCGGCAGTCGGAATGGATAAGATTATAATGAAGGATATATTTAAGGCAAATGGAATTCCTATTGTGAATTATACGTGGTTCTTAAGAAAAGATTATGAAGGGGACAGGGAATCTGTTTTAAACAAAGTGGAGGGCAAAGTCAAATATCCCATGTTCGTAAAACCTGCCAATCTTGGCTCAAGTATAGGGATAAGCAAGGCAAAGGACAGGGCGGGTCTTGTGGATGCGATAGAGATTGCCATAAGATATGATAGAAAGATTATCGTGGAGGAAGGAGTTTTGGATCCTGTCGAGATAAACTGTTCGTGTCTTGGGATGGATGACGAAGTTTTAACTTCCGTATGCGAGATGCCTGTATCATGGGAGGAATTTTTAAGCTTTGATGATAAATACATGCGCCAGGGAAGTTCCAAGGGAATGAAAAGCGCTTCAAGGAAAATACCGGCACCTATTCCAAAAGAGAAATCTGAAGAGATAAAAAAATTATCTGCCGAGGTTTTTAAGGCGCTGGATTGTTCAGGTGTATCGAGAATAGATTTTCTTATGGAAAAATCTTCGCTGAAAGTTTATGTAAATGAAATCAATACCATACCCGGATCATTTGCTTTTTATCTGTGGGAACCTCTTGGCATAAGCTTTAAAGATCTTACAGACAGGCTTATACAGTATTCGCTGAAGAGATATGATGAAATGAATGAGAATATTTATACCTATGATACCAAGCTTTTGGAAAAGGCAAGTTTGGGTGGAGTAAAGGGAAGCAAATAGTAAAAAGCAAATAAAAGGGGGAACGGGCATATTTATTTGCCCGTTTCCTTGTTCTATATAATTTTGGCTTGTAATATGAAATCACATATAAATAGAGTCGTGCTATTTTGAACAACAGGTTAACATTATAAATACGGGGGGTTATATTATGGTAAAGGCTATAGCTCTGATGTCAGGGGGCCTTGACAGCACAATCGCAGCCAAGATTATCAAGGATCAGGGAATAGATGTCCTGGGAGTTTGTTTTAAATCCGCTTTTTTTGGGTCTAAAAATGCCGTAAGGATGGCTAAGACTATAGATATACCTTTAAAAGTAATAGATTTTACAGAAGAGCATATCAAAATGGTAAGGAATCCGAAGCATGGGTATGGCAAAAACATGAACCCATGCATCGACTGCCATGCCCTTATGCTGAAAAAGGCAGGGGAGCTCATGGAAAATGTCGGCGCGGATTTTTTATTGACAGGTGAGGTGCTGAATGAGAGGCCGATGTCACAAAATCTGCAGTCTCTTAATATTGTAAAGAATGAATCGGGTTACGCATCTAAAATACTGCGTCCGTTATGTGCAAAAAACCTGCCTCCTACCGAAATGGAAAAACAGGGGCTGGTCGACAGAGAAAGGCTGCTTGACATAAAAGGCAGATCAAGGAAGGCGCAGATGGATCTTGCAAAAAAGCTTGGCATTAACGATTATCCATCACCGGCTGGTGGATGCAAGCTAACTGAGATAGAATTTTCAAGAAGGCTAAAAGACCTATTAACTTATGAAAAGGATTTTGATTTAAAGGATATAGAGGTGCTAAAAATAGGCAGACATTTCAGGATATCCCCTCTTATTAAATTGATATCCACAAGAAATGCAGATGAATATAAGTCGCTGGAAAGTCTTCAAAAAGAGGACGACCTTATATTCGATGCTGTAAAATACAGCGGTTCAACTGTAATATTAAGAGGAGTGCCAGATGAAAAAGGTATTTTGCTGGCAGCGGAAATTGCAGCAAGGTACAGCAAGGGAAACATGATGGATTGTGTGGAAGTAAGATATGGATTAAAAAACGATCAAAATTTTAAAATTATAGACGTAAAACCTGCTTCAGATAAAAATATTGCAGCGTTTATGTTATGATTGGGGGTTTTTAAGTGGATAATAGACCTATAGGGGTGTTTGACTCCGGCATAGGGGGGCTTACAGTGCTAAAGGAGTTGATACGGGGTCTTCCAAATGAGAATATAGTGTATTTTGGGGATACCGCCAGGGTTCCTTATGGTACGAGATCGAGGGACATTATAATAAAATATACTTTTCAATCTATAAGATTTTTGCTTTCAAAAAATATCAAGGCGTTGGTCATAGCCTGCAATACGGCATCCGCAATCGCTATGCCGGAAGTCAAAAGGCACTTTTTGCTGCCTGTTATAGGAGTTATAGGCCCCGGGGCGGCCGCAGCCGTTTCAGCAAATAGAAACGGCAGGATCGGCGTTATAGGTACGCCTGCTACGATAGAGAGCGGAGCATACAAGGATGCCATCGAAAAAGTTGACGGCTCCAAGGAGATAATTTCAAACTCATGTCCCCTGTTTGTGCCTCTTGTCGAGGAAGGCTGGTCCGAAACGGAAGTGGCTTCTATTGTGGCAAGAGAATATTTGAAGCCTGTGCTTTCAAAAAATGTCGATACATTGGTGATGGGGTGTACTCATTATCCCCTTCTTAAAAAGGTTGTAGGCGATATAGCTGGGAATAAGGTTACGCTTATAGATCCTGCCTGCGAGACCGCAAAAGAATTTATAAAGCTTTTGAAGGGATACAATCTTGCAAGAGAGGATAAAGGTTCACCTGTATACAGATATTATGTAAGTGATGATCCTGAAAAGTTTGTGAAGGTCGGTGCACGATTTCTTGAAAGAAAAATTGATAATATAGAGAAAATAGATATAGAGAAATATTGACTTATAAAAATGCCAAAGAAGAGTGTATATAAAAAATACACCTCAAAGAAGGGTTATGCTTGAATAAAAAGGTCATTGTAAATGTAAAAAGCAAACAAGTTATAGATGGCGAAGACGAAAAAATCGAGCTGATAACGACAGGTAAATTTTATAAAAAGGAAAGTTCATATTTTGTCGTATACGATGAGACCGAAATATCCGGTATGGAAGGGACTACAACGACTGTTAAAATAGATGATGATCAAGTTGACCTTATAAGATTTGGCACGATAAGTGCAAAATTGGGTTTTAAAAAAGGTAAAAAGGATATAAGCTTGTACAAGACACCGTTTGGAATAACAGAGCTTGTTATAAACCCTTCTTTAGTTGACATAAATGTGGGGGATGAAGGGGGAGAAGTAAAGCTCTTATATGAGCTTGAAATGTGTGGATACAATGCGAGTTCAAATGAATTATATATAAAAATTCAAAAAAGCAATTAAGGAGTGAATTTAATGGCTGATATAACGGGTATCGTAAGGGAAAACGTGCAGGGCGCGGTAATGGATTCCCTTAAAGAATCGGTTAAAAAGGGAGAAATTAATATTACGGATATACCTGAAATAATGCTCGAGGTTCCCAGGCAGAAAGAACATGGCGATCTTGCGACTAATATCGCTATGCTTCTTTCAAAGCAGGCGAAGAAACCTCCGAGGGTGATCGCTGAAACAATACTGAAGAATATAGATATCGATAATACGTATATAAAAAACATCGAAATCGCGGGCCCGGGTTTTATTAATTTTAAATTGAAGGATGACTGGCTGTATGAAGGGCTTAAAATAATACAGCGTGAAAGAGATAATTATGGAAAGTGCAATATAGGCAATGGCAAAAGGATACAGGTGGAATTTGTAAGTGCAAATCCCACAGGACCGATGCATATCGGGAATGCAAGGGGAGGAGCCATAGGCGATATTCTGGCGGAAGTTTTGAAATGGGCAGGATACGATGTGGAGAAAGAGTTTTACGTGAATGATGCCGGAAATCAGATAGAGAAATTCGGAAGGTCCCTTGAAGCAAGATATCTACAGCTTTTTGGAATTGAGGCAAAAATTCCGGAAGACGGGTATCAGGGTGAGGACATAATGGAACATGCTAAAAGATTCAAAGAGATAAATGGGGATAAGTATCTGAATGCAAAGCCTGACGAAAGGCGAAAGGCTCTTGTGGATTATGCCTTAAAGATAAATATCGACAGGATGAAGAAGGATCTGGAAGCTTTCGGTGTCAAATTCGATGTATGGTTTTCTGAGAAGAGTCTTTATGACAACGGTGATATAGAAGATACTATAAAATTTTTCAAGGAATCGGGGAATACTTATGAAAAAGATGATGCTGTTTGGTTTAAGGCTACCGATTTCGGAGTCGAGAAGGATGAAGTTTTAGTAAGGACAAATGGAATTCCTACATATTTTGCCGGGGACGTTGCATATCATCGGAATAAATTTATTGTAAGGAAGTTTGACAAGGTTATAGACATATTGGGCGCGGATCATTATGGCCACGTACCAAGGATGAAGGGTGCCATGGCAGCATTGGGCGTTAAAAGCGGATCCCTTGAGGTTATTATAATGCAGCTTGTAAGGCTTATAAGAAACGGCAAGGTTACAAGGATGTCGAAGAGAAGAGGCCAGATATTTACGCTGTCGGACCTTATTGAAGAAGTCGGGAAGGATGCTGCAAGGTTTTTCTTCGATTTGAGGTCTGCAGATACCCATCTTGAGTTTGATCTGGATCTTGCAGTTGAAAAATCCAACGAGAATCCAGTATACTATGTCCAATACGCTCATGCCAGAATCTGCAGCATATTAAAACAGCTTGATGATGAACATATCGCTTTCCCTGAAATATCTTCCGTAAAATTTGATTTGTTGAAGGAAAACAATGAGATTGAGCTCATTAAAAAGCTTGCAGAGTTTCCGGATGAGCTGGCTCAGTCGGCAAACACGCTGGATCCGAGCAAGATAACGAAATATGTTATAGATCTTGCGTCCTGTTTTCATACATTTTATAACAGCTGCAGAGTGAAGGGCGCAGATGAAAATTTGATGTATGCGAGGATGGTGCTTATCGATTCCGTAAGGATTGTTATTGAAAATTGTTTAAGTATACTCGGCGTCAGCGCACCGGAGAGAATGTAATTTGGCCGGTTGATTATTAAGTTGTTAAAAAGAATCTTCCTGAGTTTTTAAGGGAAGATTCTTTTTTAATGTTTAAACTGGCTAAATAAGGAAATAATAATAATGGACAAACATGGAGAAAAGGTCTGTTGTTTTATATTTTCAAAGGTAAAGCGAGGTGTTATTTTGAAAAGGTGGTATTTATGCGTCATAGTTTTGGCTGTCACGGCATCGATTTGTACTGCCGCTTATATTTATGGTAGAAGATCGACACTTAGCCTTAAAAAGGTTGACATTATGGCATCCAAGGATAACAGCACGATAAGTCCGATAATTGAAGAGGGGACTTTCACCGGGAATATAAGTTATGAATATGCGCAAGATAAAAAAATATATTATACAAAATACAGCGATAAGAAAAGCATACAAGTTTACGACATCCCTTCGGGTAAATCGGAAACAATCATGGATGCGCTGCAGCCAGGCAACAAAATAAACTTTTTTACAATATCTAATGACTGCTATATATGGGAAGAAGACAACGATGATGAGAGCGAAGATATGACAAACTGGGGTTTATATATCAAAAAAGGCAGCCAGATAATTAAAATTGATGGAGATACAGCGGCGGAAAATAAAGGGATCGCCATGTCTCCTCAAGGAATGTCAGCCTCAGGGGATTATCTCGTATATAGAATACACGATGTTATTCCCGGGGTCGACAAACAAGGGTATCTCATAAAACTTTATGATATAAAGAATGATGGCGCCAAAACGATCTTTACTCAGGCTGATAATAGCGATATCGGCATAAGCGATCCTTATATAAGCGGCAATTATGTGGTATGGAGCGTAAGCAAGGACATAAATGATGAAAAGAATCAAAAAAGCGATGTTTATATATACAGTATAAAATCCGGTGGCTTTGTAAAATTGACTGAAGATGATAACTTGAGCAATCCGATTATATGGGAAACCTATGTAATATGCTTATCCAACGATATCGACGGTTCATCCATAGTAATTTTGAATACGGTTACAGGCAAGAAAAAGACTATAGCCAAATCTGATTATACAAAGTTTCCAGAGAAAGAAGTCCATGACTATTTTGCGGGTAATGGCTATATAACATGGAACAATAGTTATCTGGATTCCGTTACAGTATACGATATTTTAAAGGATAAAATATATGATCTGAAAAAAAGCCAGAATACAAGCGATGCCAACAACAACCTTATAAATATAAAGCTGTTCGGCAAGACGCTTCTTTATACGGATCATTTTCTTACCCCCAAAACCGGCAAAACTATATCCGAAACAAACAGATACATCATCTTAAGGTAATTGATTTACAAAACTTGAATCTGGCGAATGAGTGCTCAAAATAACATAAGCTCAAATTACGAATCGAAGAAAGGTATATCTATTATAGATGTATCTAACTAAATATGGTAATATATTAGTTGAAGATTATGTTTGGATAAATGCGTACAAGAAAAGTGGGGGATGAAAGAATGATACAAATAGAAGATGTTTCAAAAAGTTATGGAGGAAGCGAAACGAAGGCCGTAGATGGCCTTGACCTCAATATAGAGGATGGGGAGATATTCGGATTTTTAGGGCCGAATGGCGCGGGAAAGACGACAACGATCAAAATGATGACAGGAATATTGAATCCTGACAGCGGCAGCATAAAGATAAACGGGTATGATATTGCAAAAGATACTATAAAAGCCAAGATGCAGTTTGGATATGTTCCGGATAACCCGGATATGTATAATAAACTAAAGGGCATAGAATATCTGAATTTTATGGCTGATGTGTATGAAGTCCCTTTAAACTTAAGGAAAGAGAGAATGACATCGTTGCTTGAAAGGTTTGAACTGTCGGATGCCGTATATGATCTGTTGCAGAGCTATTCTCACGGCATGAAGCAAAAAATCATCGTTATCGGAGCGCTGCTCCATAATCCTTCTGTATGGATACTCGACGAGCCCATGACAGGTCTTGATCCCAAGTCGTCTTTTACGCTGAAGGAAATGATGCGCGAACATACCCTTCAGGGGAAAACGGTATTCTTTTCCACCCATGTACTTGAAGTCGCAGAAAAGTTATGTGACAGGATAGGAATTATAAACAAAGGGAAACTTATATTCTGCGGCAGCATGGATGAGATAAGAGAATATGCGAAGGGTGACGAATCCTTAGAGAATATATTCCTGGAGATGACTGAAAAATGAATAAGGCCGTATCATTGTTCAAAATATTATTCAATACTGCATATGGTATATCCTCACTAAAATATAAAGCAAAAAAAGACAGAAAAGAAATTTTTAAATTCGCAGGTATTATAGCCATATTGATTATTTCTTTTTCTCCCATAATAGCAGGGTATTCCTTCTTCATGGCAAAAGCATATGGGATGTTATCAGAGATTAACGGACAGGGCGGTGCCATTATAACATTAGGGGTTGCCACATCATGCGTTATAATATTGTTTTTTGGTTTTTTTTATGTCATAAGCATATTTTATTTTACAAATGATACCGAGTATCTTGTTTCACTGCCGCTGAAGCCTTCATATATACTGGGAGCAAAATTTTCGATAGTGCTATTGGCTGAATATCTGTTTGAGATTCCGCTTGTACTGCCTCCGGTAATAGTATATGGCATAAACAGCAAAGCAGGCGTATTATTCTGGATCTATTCCGTGATGGATATTGCCCTTATGCCGTTAATACCGCTTTCGATTGCATCGATACTTTCGATTCTTGTCATGAAAGCGACCAACATAGGGAAAAGGAGAGACCTTTTCAGGATTATAGGGATGATAATTTCGATATTCGCAATACTCGGCGTAGAGTTTTATATTCAAAAGATGTCAATAAGCGAAAATCCACAGGAAATCATGAAAAAGATATTTGCGGAAAACGGTCTGATAAATCAAATGTCCTCAATATTTCCCCCCTCAGCCTGGATAAGCTTATCCTTAGTCAAAAGCGGCGTCGCAGAGGGATTTTTGTATATGATATTATTTGTCGCAGCATCCATTGCATTTGTCTGCCTGTTTTTGTACCTAGGCGAGATGCTTTATTTCGGCGGATATATAGGGTCCAGCGAAACGGCATCAAAGAGGAAGAAAATAAACGAAGCTGAGCTTAATGGCGAAATAAAAACTAAAAGCAAAGTTATGGCGATATTCTGGAGGGAATTCTGGATTTTGCTGAGAGTGCCCGCATTTTTTATAAACAATGTCCTGCCAATAGTGCTTGTGCCTTCTATATTCATATTGACTTACTTTTTTACAGGAAGGCTTGCGATGAATAATAATGAGAATTTGATAAGCAATGTAAACGGGAGCTATATTTCAAGCATAGTCGTTCTTTGTATCACACTGTTTTCTGTAGTTTTTAATATGACTCCCCCCACATCGCTTTCAAGGGAGGGCTCTGATTTTTACATATCCAAGTACATACCGGTTACCCCAAAAGAGCAGATACAGGGCAAAATGGTACATTCTCTGGTTCTTATGATCGTTGGCAATATATTTTGTACAGTTGCATTGGGTGCCATTGCAAAGCTTTCTTTTATAAATATTTTTACCATATTTGTAATATCGACTCTTTCATCTGTATGTGTGACCGAGATAGGGATCTTTATAGATGTTTTCAAGCCGCTTTTAGTATGGGATGACCCGCAAAAGGCGGTAAAGCAGAACATGAACGGATTAGTCAGCGGATTTTTCAATCTGTTATGGAACGGTGTCCTTATTTTCATCGTAGTAAAATGGCTTAAGAATATCACATTGGGATATCTGTTGCTGGTCGCTGTATATGCGGTACTCGGGGCATTTTTGTATCCGCTTCTTATAAATTATGCTTCAAGGCGTTATGTAAAAATTGAGCCATAAAGTGGTGCATATTTATATTTGAAGAATATTATTCCAATAGTCTTTATACGCCTGCAATAAAGTTTATAATATTGATGGAGATGATTATATGAGAATAAAATGGTTTGGGCATTCATGCTTTGAAATCCACGGTACTGATGGCGTGACAATCGTAACGGACCCTTTTGACAGCAGCGTGGGATACAGGTTGCCAGATACAAGGGCGGATATAGTTACCGTAAGCCATGATCATTTTGATCATAATTATATCCATGCGGTAAAGGGTGATTTCAAGGTAATAAACAAAGTGGGAAACTTTCAGGTCAAGGATATAAATATAAAAGGTATCGCATCTTTCCATGATAATGTAAACGGTGAAAAGAGAGGAAGCAATATAATATATGTCTTTGACATCGATGGGATGAATGTATGCCATTTAGGTGATCTCGGGCATATACTTGATGCCAGGCAATTGAATTCGATAGGGAAAATAGATGTTTTGTTCATTCCTGTGGGAGGTAATTTCACAATAGATGCAAAGACAGCTGTGAAGGTTGTATCTCAGTTGAACCCAGCTATAGTAATCCCCATGCACTATAAAACTCCTATGGTTCAGATGCCTATTGATACGGCTGACAAATTTATTGAAATGATGGGCAATGCGGAGAAAAGCGATAAGCGCACCATAGAGATCAAAAAGGATGATCTTAAGGGATCGAAAAAAGTGTACATTTTAAGATACGAATAAAGAAATGCCCAAGGGACTGCAAAACATAAAATTTGCAGCCCCTTGGGCATTTATAAAGTTTATTTTTTCTGGTTTTTATCGATATAGATTCTTAATGCCCTTGTTGCATAAAAGAGTGCTATTATTAACGATATTTTGTAAAATAGGTCGACAAGTTGAAGTATATATTGCGGAGCGTCTGTAAAAAAGCTGGCCAATAAATCCACTCTCCTTCTAAATTTAAAATAGCGAATAAATGCCGGGTGTAAGTGCATATTTTATATTCGAAGAAATATATATACTTTCAATTCGCAATTTGAAATCAGGTCTTAGAACTTACAAAGATTGAATCTGGCGAATGAGTGTTCAAAATAACATAAGCTCAATTTACAAATTGAAGATATATACACATTGCACTCATAAATGTTCAGCATGACACATAATTATTTTAGCATAAATTGTTGAATTAATCTTTTATATAATGTAAAATATAAAGGTTAAAGTTAAAATGAGGAGGGGGTAAAATTGGCCACTAAATATATATTTGTAACAGGTGGAGTCGTTTCTTCACTCGGTAAGGGCATTACAGCCGCATCCCTGGGAAGGCTCCTTAAGGATCGCGGTCTTAAGGTTTCGATACAGAAATTTGATCCATATATTAATATAGATCCCGGTACTATGAGTCCATATCAGCATGGCGAGGTATTTGTAACAGATGATGGGGCTGAAACAGATTTGGATCTTGGGCATTATGAAAGATTTATCGATGAGAATTTGAGTAAAAACAGCAATGTTACTACAGGAAAAGTATACTGGTCGGTTATTTCAAAAGAGAGAAAGGGAGACTTCCTCGGCGGTACTGTACAGGTAATCCCTCATATAACAAATGAGATTAAGCAGAGGGTTTACAGAGTGGCAAAGGAAGGCAGCGTCGATATTGTTATAACTGAAATAGGCGGCACAGTGGGAGATATAGAAAGCCTTCCATTTCTTGAGGCCATAAGGCAAATTAAATATGAGGTTGGGATGGAGAATGTACTTTTTGTCCATGTGACACTGGTTCCTTATCTCAAGAAAACCGGAGAGCTTAAGACCAAGCCGACACAGCACAGCGTCAAGGAATTGAGAAGTATCGGCATACAACCGGATATTATAGTATGCAGGACGGAAAAACCGCTATCGAGGGATTTGAAGGACAAAATCGGGTTGTTCTGTAATGTCGACAGCAACTCTGTTATTCAGAATGTGGATGCGGAAAACATATATGAAGTGCCACTTCTTCTAAAAGATGAAGGCTTGGACGAGATGGTATGCAAAAAGCTTGGATTGAAATGCAAGCCTGATAATATGGATGAGTGGCGTGCACTTGTAAATAGGATTAAAAATTTAAAACATAAAGTTAAGATAGCCCTTGTAGGTAAATATGTGGAATTGCATGACGCATATCTGTCTGTCGTAGAGGCACTGAAGCATGGCGGATTTTACAACGACTGCGATGTCACGATAGACTGGGTGAATGCATGTGACGTTACTGTGGACAATATGGAAAAATTGTTGAAGGATGCCGATGGAATACTGGTTCCCGGAGGATTTGGAGACAGGGGTATTGAAGGAAAGATACTGGCGGCAAGGTATGCAAGGGAAAATAAGGTGCCGTTTTTCGGGATATGCCTTGGAATGCAGTGTGCCGTTATTGAATTTGCAAGGGATGTATTGGGTCTAAAAGGAGCGCACAGTTCAGAGATAGATGCGGACACACCGTATCCTGTAATCGATCTGATGCCGGAACAAAGGGATATCGATGAAAAGGGCGGCACGATGAGGCTTGGTTTATATCCATGCAAACTGAAGGAAAACAGCCTTGCGAAGAAGTGCTATAATGATGAACTCATATATGAAAGGCACAGGCACAGGTATGAATTTAATAATCAATACAGGGACGAGTTTGTATCACATGGCATGGAATTGTCGGGCATATCACCTGACGGCAGACTTGTAGAAATAGTTGAGCTCAAGGATCAGCCATGGTTTATCGGGGTACAGTTCCACCCTGAATTTAAATCGAGACCAAACAGGCCTCATCCTTTATTCAAAGATTTTATACGGGCATCGCTTGAGAACAGAAAAAATAAACAGCAAAGCAGCCTTTAAAGGCTGTTTTATTTTTTTGCCCGAAAATAAATAAGCCCATCTTCTTTCCATTTCCGCAATATGAACTGTGGTGTTTTGTTTACAAATTCAAGTATAAGGTTATAGGGACTTCGATTCCCTATGGCAGCAAAGCCAAGAACTTATCAAAATTTTTATAATGCTCATTCGTTGTTCAAAATAACATAATTATATTTATGACTGATTTCATATTACGAATCGAGGTTATAGGAAACGATGTATCTGGATATACTCAAAAAAGCAGTTTGATGTTGCCGGCTCCAGGTGTATACAGATTATTGTCGGCAGGGATAGCCGGAATTTTTATATAAGAGCTTGAGAAGTGATAAAAACATATATTCTTTTATATCCACAAAATGAATATTCTTTAATATAAAACTTTATGAAAGAAGGATACGATATTTTGAGAGGTAAAACAAACATTACGGCGATTCACATAAGGAAATCAAATAAGATAGCGAATATGGCCGAGAATATTTTCAAAAGGTTATTGCAGATGATAAAAAGCAGATCATTTAAAAAGATTTTTGCTGTAGTTTTATCATCGATGATTATTTTAGCAGCCGCCGATTTATTTATTATCAAAGTCATAATACCATCGACACCTGCTTTTACTGCCGGGAAATATATTGAGCTATTGAACAAAAGGGATTACCGGGAAGCAATAAAATATTATATAGATATTCCATATGGCATGATGGTCAAGGAAAACGATATAATAAACGTACTAAAGCAAAAGTATGATAATACTTCAAATGCTGCTATAAAAAAAATAACGGATGGAAGCGGTAGCGGAACAAAAAATATAGATATCGTATTGCCCGGGAAAGAAGCTCCATCCATGGATAAAATCACGCTGTATAATACCAAAAGCAGCTTTTTGGGATTGAAGAGGGAGTGGAAGGTTATATTCCCGTTTAAGCTAAGCAATCTTTGTATAAATTCTATTGACGGGACGGAAATATACATCGACGGGACTTACGCAGGAACTGTAAAGGCGGGCAGCTTGAATATAAACGGTGTCATATTCGGAATACATGATATTAAAGCTAACCTTTCAAATATGGCTTCAAACAAAGAAACAGATACGGCATATGATATAGAAAAGCCTGAATATGAAATAAATATAGATTTGACGCCTGATGAAGACTTTAAGAGCAGTGCTCAGAAATTGATATTTAATTTTTGCAAGGGATGGTCGGATTATTGTCTGACGCAAAAATCTGATTATATAAAACAATATCTGAGCGATAAATTATATAAAGAATATATGAAAGATACCGAAAGGTTCAATGGGAGCAAATATCAGATAAGCGATTTTAAAGTCAACTTTAAAGATTTATCTTTTACGGATGAAAAAACAGCATGCTATTCTGTAGACGAGACATGGCACTTAAAAGAGGTGATAACAGGCCAGAACATGATATTCCAGGCAAATGGGAAAAAAGTGCTTGAACAGAACCAGTATATCTCGTGGAAATATTTTATTACCAATGAACAGGAAAATTTAAAAATTTTTTCAACACAGCAGGTAAATTACAAGCAGGAAATAAAAAAATAGCATAATTGTATAAAACTGTTGAAATATGGATAAGACTAAATTATATAAAGAATCCGCCATTTCCCAACTTTTATTTTTGCTATTGTTGCTATTATTGTTATATTAAGTTATAATATATTGAGTCCTCGTTCAAAACTATGCAGGAGGTGATAGGTTGGAATTTGAGGAATTAAAAAAGTTGACGCTGTTTAAACTTCGGGACCTTGCGAAGGAAGCAGGGATAAAAAGCGTTACAAAATACAGAAAAAGCGAGCTTATAGAAAAGCTAGTGCAAAAAAGTGTTGTAAAAGAAGAAAAAGAGAAGGATAAAGAGAAGGTTGAAGTTGAAACTCCCGAAGAATCAGATAAAACAGAAGAGGTAGAGGAATCTAAAGTACAGGATGAAAAACTTAAAGAGAGAAGAAAGTATGAAAAACCTAAACCTGAAATGATTAATACTGAAAAAACAGACCGAACTACAGGTCATGGTCATATGGATCTTTCAGATGTAAATGTTGAAAAAAGGGAAAGACTTCAAGAAATATTGCAGGGTTCTGAAACAGCTGAAGGGATACTCGAGCTTATCGAGAATACAGGATATGGTTTTTTAAGATTAGAGAATTATCTTCCAAGTCAGAGAGATATTTATGTTTCACCATCTCAAATAAGAAGGTTCAATTTAAAAACAGGAGACAAAATACGAGGGAAAGTAAGAACTCCTAAAGAAAGTGAAAAATTTCAGGCACTTCTTTATGTTCAAGCTATAAATGATGAAGAGCCCGATAGGGCAATCAAGAGAATTCCTTTTGAAAATCTTACTCCAATATATCCGCACGAAAGGTTAACACTTGAAACCACCCCGAATGAGCTGGCAACGAGAATAATAGATTTCCTTGCTCCTATGGGAAAAGGGCAAAGAGGTTTAATAGTTGCGGCGCCTAAGGCAGGGAAAACAGTGCTATTAAAAAAGATCGCTAATGCTATGTCTATAAATCATCCCGATGTTCATTTAATAGTACTTTTAATAGATGAAAGGCCTGAAGAAGTTACGGATATGCAAAGATCAATAAAGGGTGAAGTCGTCTATTCGACATTTGACGAGGAGCCCGAGCATCACACAAGGGTTGCTGAAATGGTGCTTGAGAGGGCGAAAAGGTTAGTAGAGCAAAAAAGAGATGTTGTTATACTAATGGATAGCATAACAAGACTTGCTAGAGCTTATAACCTTACAATACCGCCTACAGGCAGGACTCTTTCAGGTGGACTTGATCCCGGGGCACTCCATATGCCGAAGAAATTTTTCGGAGCTGCGAGAAACATCGAAGGGGGAGGCAGCCTTACCATACTTGCAACTGCATTAATAGAAACAGGAAGCAGAATGGATGATGTTATATTTGAAGAGTTTAAGGGCACCGGAAATATGGAAATTCATCTTGATAGAAAACTTCAAGAAAGAAGAGTATTCCCTGCAATAGATATAAACAAGTCGGGTACAAGAAGAGACGATCTTCTGCTTACTCCTAGGGAATTTGAAGCTTCACTTTCTGTGAGAAAACAGCTCAATGAAGCTCCTGCTTACGAAGTTACAGAACTTTTATTGAACAGGCTGATGAAAACAAAGACAAATTCTGAATTTATAGAGCTTTTTAATAGAGCTTAACCAACATCAATTCGTAATTTGTAATTTTAAATCCTGTTGTTACAAATTAATTTTTTTAGTACAAGTATGCTTTTAAATAATAAAATCAGCTGTGATATAGGCGCCCAAAATAATACAGTTCATGTCACAAACTGAAGATTTGACAAACCCGGAGTTTGACGAATCTTTAGGTCCGTCGAATCGAAGAAATAATTTACTTCAATTCGTAATTTGAAATCAGCCATAAATAGAATTATGTTATTTTGATCAACGAATGAGCATTATGAAAGT
>ENA-UOOI01002060-UOOI01002060.1-fermentation-metagenome-genome-assembly--contig:-NODE-2060-length-18620-cov-105.643900_pt1 | contig 18620 bp, 16 predicted proteins | sample MGYA00245779_ERZ724027 | MGnify/ENA primary metagenome ERZ724027 (study PRJEB28704, sample SAMN03018318) | fermentation metagenome | biome: anthropogenic terrestrial biome; feature: soil...
CCTCACTACGCTTTAGTATATCATATGTATATGCATAAGAAAAGTGTTTTTTGCTTTTATATATTAATGAAATAATGATTTATTTGGAAATTTCATATTGAAACTATAGTGTACGGTATGATATAATATATCATATCGTAATCAAAACTACTTGATAATAATGTATTTTACAGGAAATAAGTTCCTTGTAATCAAATATAGAATAAACATGCTTAGAAAGGAATGGTGTTAACCGATGAGCAAATTTATAATAACAACCGATACCACCAGTGATTTACCAAAAGAATATCTGGAGCAGCATCATATAAAGCTTCTGCCGCTTTACTATAATTTTAACGGATCTGTATATGGCGGCAAAGAGGATCTCGACCCTAAGGTATTTTACGATATGATGCGAGGCGGTGCAATGCCTATTACTATGGCAGCGAATCCGGAAACAGCCCGCGAACTCTTTACCGGATTTTTAGAGGAAGGATATGATATCCTACATATCGCTTTCTCATCCGCTTTAAGCGGAAGTTGTTCCGTAGCTGCTACTGCGGCAAGGGAGCTTTGCGAAGAAAGACCGGAAGCTAAGATTACGGTTGTCGACTCCCTCAGCGCATCTCTCGGCGAAGGACTTCTTGTACACAAAGCAGTTACGATGAAGGAAAATGGAAAATCTATGAAGGAAATCGTTGATTGGCTGGAAAAGAACAAATTAAATTTATGCCATATATTTACAGTCGATGATTTACATCATCTGCATCGCGGCGGACGTGTATCCAAAACCACCGCTATTATTGGAACTCTGATTAATGTTAAGCCCGTTCTTCATGTCGATAACGACGGCCGTCTCATACCGTTAAACAATGTACGCGGAAGAAAGAAAGCCTTAATCGCATTAGTCGATCAGATGCAGTCCCGTATCAATGGCTTCGAAGCGCAGAATGATACGATTTGTATCAGCCATGGCGACTGCCCCGAGGACGCAGAGTTTGTTGCCAATCAGGTCAAAGAACGTTTCGGAATCCAAAACGTATTAATAAACTATGTTAATGCTACCATTGGTTCCCATTCCGGTCCCGGAACCGTTGCTCTTTTCTTTATGGGCAACCCAAGGTAAATAGAAAAAAATTTGGACAAAATAAGCACCGGCAGATTGCAAAACATAATGTTTATGTAATCGTCGGTGCTTTTCTTCTCCGCTTTGATTTTAAATTACAAGCAAATTATTCTACTACCGCTTCTACTGTTTTATTACCGGAACGATTCTCCATTATGCAGGCCGTTTACGACTTCCGTAACCCTGTTTTTTGCATCCTCTCCGCTTGTGGAACCTTGTATATAGTTAACCAGCTCTTCTTTACGGTTATCCGATAAATTAGAGAAATTCGTCATTGCTTCCATGTCCAGTGCTAAGCGCATTCCAAGCCCTACCGGGAGTTGATGCTCATTATCTATCAAACTCATATTACCACTCCTCTCCATACTTACATGACTTTATTTGTAAGTAATTCTTTGTAATCAAACCGCTTATCACGAATTCACTTACATTTACTTACCGGGCATTCACCCACTTATTCATTCGCTATGATTCACAAAATTCAATTTCTATATGAATTCATAATTATTATTTGTTTCTTTGATGAAATTATGAATGAAGAATGTTTCCATAAACAAAATTTATTTTAAAAAGTTCTTAGAAATACATTCTTAGAAAAAATAATAACAGCACCCGCGCTTCTGTATCTTTTCTCTCAACTGATATGTTTTTCTTGTGAATTATGCTATACTTACTACAAATAAATCAATCAATTTGCTTTTCACAAATGAAAACCAATAGAAAGGAGGCAGCCTATTAACACTATAACAATCCGCCCCGAATGGCCGGATGACTATGAAGCCATCGCTAAGCTAGTACATGAGTCCTTTCGTTACGGCACTCCGTATTCCGACGGAACCGCTGAAGAAAAACTCGTAAACGAGATAAGAAGTAAGCAATATTATATTCCCGAACTGTCTTTTATCGCAGAAATGAATGGACAAATGGCAGGGCATTTTATGCTGTCCCATTTTCCCATCAGTGGACAGCATGAAGATAAGTTTCTAATCCTAACTCCTGTTGCAGTAGAATATCAGCATCTTCGACAAGGCATCGGCAAAGCAAGTCTCCTATGAAATGTATGATTCAATTTAGATAATGATCAGGTGTCATGGTGAGTCATAAAAAAGCTGTTGTAAACCAAATGCAAACGAAACCAGAGCGTCTATGACCTTCTTGTATTCATTGCAGCTAGAGATACAACAGCTTTTTTTGCTCCTATTCTTATTCCACAGCTTCCTCTTCCAGAACATCCTTCTCTTTAAACCGGAATACAAACATTAATCCAAAAGCAATTATAAACCCTAAGATACAGGATACCAGAAAGGCGGTAAATCCTTCTCCCATATAAACCACCATGGTAATTAGGGATGGGAAGGCAAAGGAGACCGCTTTCGATTTAAAATATCCGACAATGCCTCCGCCAATCGCCCCGGAGATACAGGCTGCCAGCATCGGAGTCTTATAGGGAATACTAATACTAAAAAGCACCGGTTCCGTAGTACCCAAAATTGCTGTAATGGAACTGGAGATACCGATCGATTTTAATTTCTTATCCTTTGTCATAATACTCACTGCCGCTGCAACTCCCGCCTGCGCAAATACAGCCGGTCCAAGCATAGGCAGAATGGTATCTGCTCCATACACCGTGATATTATTCATAATTACCGGGACCATTCCCCATTGCAGACCTACTACCACCATCGGCTGCCATACAAAGCCCAGGCAGATACCAGCCAGCATCGGACTGAAATTATAGAGTAAGGCATAAGCATACGCAAGTGCATCGCTGATTAGCGTCCCCATCGGTCCGAATACCAAAAATGTGATCGGGGTAACGATAATCATTGAAATTAACGGCTTCAGAAATCCTTTGATTGCTTCCGGTAAATAGCGGTCCAGCGGTTTTTCCACAAAATAAAGTAACAGGATTGCCAGCAGGATCGGAATAACACTCGATGCATAGGTAACCGGTTTTACTGGAAGTCCAAAAAAATCAAGTCCGTTACCGCTCTCAAAAGCCTCCGTGATATTCGGATGCAGCAGAGTTAAAGCGATTAATATGGCTGTAAAACGATCCGTCCCGATCTTTTTTGCCATAGTATATGCCAGGAATACAGGTAAATAATAAAAGAAACTATCTGCTAATGTATAAAGTATTCGATATATTCCATCGGTTTCCAACAGCACTCCCGTACTTACCAATATCATTAGGATACCCTTAAGTACCGCCGCTGCCATCAGCACATTGATAATCGGTGTAAATATTCCGGAAATAATATCCATTAATTTATTAAAACTGAATTTAGTGTTTTTATCTTCCTTGATAACTTCCATTTGGAGGAGCCCTTTCCTTTGTACAAATATTTTGTCGACAGCCGCCATAATGCGGGAGCAAAAGCACACTTGTGCGTTAAGTTAAAAATAATCAGAGAAAGAAAGCCGGTATTACAGGTTTTCCTTCTCCGAATGATAACAATATTGATAACATCTTGCAGGAGCACCAAAATATAAGCTGCCTATCCTAGGATAATTTTATAAATTCTTCGATTAGTCCTTCATAGGAATGAAGGCTGATTCTCCAGAATTCCGGATCCTCCAAATCAATCTCCGCCTGTTTTGCGGCATCTTCCACAGTCATTACCGTAGTTGCCTTTAATAATGCACGGTATTTTGGCAGAAAGGCTTCTCCCTCGGTCTTATATTTCTCATACAATCCTCTGGCAAATAAACCGCCAAACGCATACGGGAAGTTATAGAAGCTTAGGTCCTCACTATAGTAATGGCTCTTTACTACCCACATATAAGGATGCATGAAGTTTGGATCCAGACCGTCTCCGTAGGATTCTCTCTGCGCATCCAGCATGATTTCATTCAGCTGATCTGCGAACAGGAATCCCTCCCTACTCTTTTCAAAGACAGCACTTTCAAATAAATACCGGGAATAAATATCAACGATAATCTGTGTGACATTCTGTAATTGATCTTCGATCAGCGCAAGCTTTTCCTTACTATCCGCTTCCTTAATCGCAGATTCCATCACAATTGCTTCATTGAAGGTAGAGGCAGTCTCCGCTACCGGCATGCTGTAATCCGTATTTAAGGGCAGGTGATCCTGTATCATCATGCCATGATATGCATGACCTAACTCATGTGCCAGAGTAACAATATCACCAAAGTTACCGGTAAAGTTCGTAAGAATACGGCTCTGCTTCACAAATGGTATATTTTCACAGAAGGCACCGCCGACCTTCCCTTTCCTCGGATAGAAATCAATCCAATCATGATCAAAGGCTTCCTTCATCATATCCGCCTCATCCTGAGAAAAATTGCTAAAATGCCGGATCAGATAATCCTTTGCCTCTTCCACAGTATATTTTCTGCTGCTCTCTCCCATCGGAGCAAGCAGGTCATACCAGGGCAGACCATTGGAATGTCCAAGTACCTTCGCCTTATGCTTTAGGTACTTACGAAATACCGGAAGATATTCACGAATTGCCTGCAGCAGCGCATCCAGAGTCTCCTTTTTCATTCTTGACTGCGTTAAGGTCATCTCCAAAGGAGATTGATAGCCTCTCATATCCGATATCGTATTTACCTGGGTCTTAATATTATTTAAGGAAAAGCTTACCGCATCCTTAATTTTTTCCAGCGCTTTTAATTCTGCTTCATAAGCTTCCTTGCGAACCGCCGAGTCTTTGTCATGGGCCAGATTGCGCACCTCCGGTAAGGTTATTGTCTGTCCCCTGTATTCCACCTCCAGAGTAGAGGTCAGAAAGCTTTGCATACTGTTCCATGCGGATCCTGCTGAGATATTCAGTTTTGCGATAACATCCTCCACGTCATCATCAAGAAGATGCTTTGCGTCCTCTTTTATCTCCGACAGTATGAATTCATAGCCTTTTAATTCCGGATATTTTTCAAAAATTTCCGGAAGATTTTCTGCTCTTGCAATGTATTTCTTAATTGCGGTTAACGGCTTGGAAGCTTCACTTACCTTCCTCTCGATCGCGTTGACCTGATTGGTTATCTCACTATCAGAAGTATTTGCGCATTGATTTAATACCGTATAGGTAATCAAGGAATACGACAGAACATGGTAACGTTCCAGATATTTCACTGCCTTAACCAGATTCTCATCCTTTAACGGACCGGACTTAAGCGTCTCAGAGAAAGCTTTTATCTCCGTTGTAAGATTCTCCAACTCTTCTTTATCTTGCTGATACTTTACATCATCAAATCCTTTATACAATACATCCAATGACCATTCTTTATTCATCTTAACCTCATTTCTGCGCAGCTTTTTGCGCATCACTTTCCTTTTTTTCCAAGCTAAGCAAGTATACTTTTATCGGAAGACCTCCGCCATACCCGGTTAAACTGCCGTCTGCGCCGATCACCCGGTGACAGGGTATCATGATCGGGATCGGATTACGGTTATTTGCCATCCCTACCGCCCTTGCGGCCTTCGGATTGCCGGCATCCGCAGCCACTTGTCCGTAGCTTCTGGTTTCCCCATAAGGAATACTTTGCAGCACCTTCCAGACTTTCCGTTGAAATTCCGTTCCCTTCGGATTTAACGGTACCTGGAATTCCTTTCGAATTCCTTTAAAATACTCGGACAGCTCTTGATATGCTTCCCTGATTAGTTCGGTTTCCTCCCATATCCTACCCGGAACCGATGAATCCGTATCCGCAGAGCAGCCCGGTCCGCCGCTTTGTATATCAGGAAGGAATCTGATTTCAGTAATAGCGCTGCCATCATCAAGAATTCCTATTTTTCCAATTGGCGTATCATAGACAAACATGTGCTCCATCCTATTCCCTCTCCAATCTGTAGATTGCCGCATCTCCGGTAGTATTACCGGAATGTGCTTACTTTATTGGTAATTGTAACATATTCTGACAGGGTTGTGAAATAAATAATATTTATATTTGCCGTAATTTCCTTCAAATCAAATTTTTATTATATCATGAACAAAAAACATGTTCATGATCTTTCGCTCCGATCGCATATTGCAAGTTAGAGCTTAACCACACTCTCTACATTGACAAGTAATAGGAAACATATTTATTGACTTTGGAGGAATAATTGTCTAAAATTTAATTGCATACTATTAAAATGAATCAAATGCCTTGTGCGTAAGAAAAGCTGCCGTAAATTATTGTAACACCGGAACCGGTTTGATTATTTGCAGCTGTTCAGAAAGGGGTTTAACGGGTTTTCCGTGTACAGAATGAAAAAGGATAATGCAAATCAAAGAATTGAAAAAGCCATGCCAAATATAGAAAATAACCGATATGAGGCCCTGAAGCTGGATAATCAGCTTTGCTTTTCGCTCTATGTCTGCTCAAAGGAAATCATCAAAAAATATAAGCCGCTATTAGAGCCATATAAGCTTACCTATACAGGCTATATCGTTATGATGGCACTCTGGGAAAAGGATAATATCACCGTCAAGAACTTAGGTTCCAGACTCTACCTGGACTCCGGAACTCTGACTCCTGTGTTAAAGAAGCTGGAAGCTCTTGACTATATCAAACGTGTACGCAGCAATACGGATGAACGCAATGTGTATATACAGCTGACCGGAAATGGTGTAGATTTAAGAGAACAAGCACTCCCGATTCCGAATCAACTAATCTGCTCCATGAACCTCAGTCCGGAAAATGGTAAAAAGCTGTTGGACGAACTTCATCAAATCATGCATCTATTCACAAATGGCTCCTGAACCCGGAAACTTTCCTCTGCCATCACCTTTTTAATTTATCCTGCATTAATTATCCTTCCTTACGATCCGCCCCTATTTCATAACTTTCTTTAATAAGGAAAGGCTATGTCGATATGGCGGATATCGCAGCGGAATATCAAGGAAATTGGATTTCTTTAATACCCCTTTCCTGTGAGAAAAAGTATCAAAGCTTGCCTTGCCATGATAGCTGCCCATTCCGCTCTCCCCAACACCCCCGAAGGGCATGTGAGATGTCGCCAGATGAACAATGGTATCATTTATACATCCACCGCCGTAGGATGCATTTTTTAATACATACTGTTCATGCTTTTTATTATTGGTAAATAGATAGAGTGCCAGGGGCTTTGGGTGCCTGTTAATGTCCGATATGGCTTCTCTAAGATCATGGTATACGAGTACCGGAAGAATTGGTCCAAAGATCTCTTCCTCCATGACAGGACTGTTCCAGGACACATGGTCTAATATTGTTGGCTCGATCTGCAGCCTCTCCTTATGAAATCTTCCGCCATGGATTATCTCCCCGCTTTCCATAAGAGAAAGCAGACGGCAAAAATGCTTTGCATTAACGATTCTGACGTAATCTGAATTCATGCAGGGATTCTCTCCATAGAACTGATGGATGTATTTTTTGATATAATGGATCAGCTCGTCCTTAACCGTTTCCTGCACCATTAAATAATCCGGTGCAACGCAGGTCTGCCCGGCATTCAGGAATTTTCCCCAGACAATTCGCTTGGCAGCCAGCCCCAGATTGGCTGTCTCATCCACAATACACGGGCTCTTCCCGCCCAGTTCCAGGCAGACCGGTGTCAGGTAATGGGAAGCCTCCTCCATAACAATCCTGCCGACGGCAGGGCTTCCGGTGAAAAAAATGAAATCAAATTTTTCGCTCAGCAGGCTCTGATTGATTTCTCTGCCTCCCTGAACGACAAAAGCATAGGAAGCCGGAAAAGCTTCTCTTATCATCTGTTCGATCACCATAGATGTATTCGGCGAGTATTCCGAAGGCTTAATGATTGCGCAATTACCCGCGGCAATGGCTCCAATAAACGGTTCCAGAGCTAACTGAAACGGATAATTCCACGGAGCCATGATCAGTACTGTCCCGTATGGCTCCGGATATATCCTGCTAACTGCCGGAAATTGTGCGGCCGATGTCCGGACCTGTTTCGGTCTTGCCCACCGCCTCAGATGCTTCCTCACAAATCGGATTTCCTCATACACCATACCAATTTCCGTCATATACCCTTCAAAATCCGGCTTATTCAAATCTTTTTTTAGTGCTTCTAAAATCTCCGCTTCATAATGCAGGATGGTCTTATGAAGCCGATCCAATTGCCTTAACCGAAAGCTCAAATCTCTGGTTTCTCCGGTTGCATAGAAAGCCCTTTGCTTTTCTAAAATAGTTTCTATCTTCACCATAAATCCCCTTCTTTATTCTTATCCTAATGCTACGTCAAGCAGCATCATTATAGCAAATCCTATCATAGCACCGATGGTACCCACATTGGAATGGTGCTTGTCTCCCTGCGCTTCCGGAATCAGCTCTTCTACAACAACATAGATCATTGCACCGGCTGCAAAGGACAGGGCATAGGGCAGGATGGGTTTCATATACACGACCGCCACAGCACCTAATACACCGGCAATCGGTTCCACGATACCGGATGCCTGACCGTAGAAAAAGCTCTTCCATCTGGATAAGCCCTCTCTTCTTAGGGGAATGGAAACAGCGGCTCCCTCCGGGAAGTTCTGTAATCCAATGCCAAGTGCAAGAGCTGTTGCACCGGCAATCGATGCTGCCGGAAGATCCGCTGCAATCGCACCGAAAGCTACACCAACCGCAAGTCCCTCCGGTATGTTATGCAGTGTAATTGCCAATACCAGAAGTACGCTTCTCTTTAAGCCGGTTTTCATACCCTCCGCCTCCGACGCTCCGGCATGAAGGTGGGGCATGATAATATCCACCAGCCACAGGAAAGCACCGCCGGCGAGAAAACCGACCACTGCCGGGACCCAGGCAATCTGCCCCGCTTCTTCTGCCATTTCAATTGAGGGAGCAAGTAAGGACCAGAAGCTTGCAGCAATCATGACACCAGCTGCAAATCCTAACATCCCGTTCAGTACCTTTTTATTAATTGTCTTAAATATAAATACCGTTGCTGCTCCCAGTGCAGTTACAAACCAGGTAAATAACGTTGCAATTAACGTTTGCAGCACTGGGTTAAGCTCTAAAAACCAATTCATTTCCCACTCCTCCTTGTCGTAAATATACTTAACAAAAACTTTGCGTTTCGCACGAATTCCGATTGCCGGATGAAATCCACTTTCGATGAATTATCTACCGTGAATATTATACTTTTATAATGGTGAATTTTTACGAGTACTATATCTACTTAGGAATTTTACTTTTGGTATAGAGACAAAAAAGCATGATGTTTGACGAACGAAGTGAGGAGTTCATGTTTTTTGGCTCTGTCCTGCCAGAAAGGAAAATTCGTTAGTAGATAGGAACGAGTAAACCTGAGCCAGGATAAAAGTATAATATTCACGGTATTGGGCGAGCTGTGGATTTCATCCGGTAATGGCTTTGTTTTTTATCTATTGGCTTACTTGCTTCCTTATGTTACTATAGTGTAGTTAAAAGTTCATCCCTACATTCATGAAAAGGAAGATTACATTGAAGAATGATTTTACAAAAGGAAGCGTTATCCATAATATCTTAGAGCTTGCCGCACCTATGATCCTGGCACAGATTGTTCAGGTCCTTTATAACATTGTCGACCGTATCTATATTGGCAGAATGCCGAAAAATTCCACCCTGGCGATGACCGGAATAGGATTAACCCTGCCCATCCTGACCATAATTATTGCATTCACGAATCTGTTCGGTATGGGAGGAGCTCCTTTAAGTTCCATTGCCAGAGGGAAGGGTGATTCCGAGGAAGCGGAGGCTATTATGGGGAATTCCTTCGTACTGCTCGTCTTTTTTGGAGTTCTTCTGACGATTCTCGGACTTATCTTTAAAGAGCCGGTCCTGATGCTGTTTGGTGCCAGCCCGGAGACTTTTCCCTATGCAAATGACTATATTACCATCTATCTTATGGGAAGCATATTTGTCATGATCGGACTTGGCATGAACAGCTTCATCAATGCCCAGGGCTTTGGTAAGACCGGTATGGTTACCGTACTGCTCGGAGCAATCGCCAATATTATCCTCGATCCTATCTTTATCTTTGTCTTCCATATGGGCGTCAAAGGCGCCGCCATTGCTACAATAATTTCACAATTTCTATCCTCGGTATGGATTCTACTGTTTCTATGTGGGAAAAGTACAATATTAAAATTAAAAATCAAAAATTTCAGATTAAAGAAAAGCCGCGTAAAACGGATCGTTACCTTGGGGCTCTCCGGTTTTGTCATGGCAATTACCAACAGTACCGTTCAAATTATATGCAACGCCAGCTTACAGCATTACGGCGGCGATCTCTATGTGGGAATCATGACCGTGATCAACTCCATCCGAGAGGTTATCTCCCTGCCGGTAAGCGGCTTTACCAATGCAGCTCAGCCGGTGATCGGATATAATTACGGCGCCCGTTCCTATCGCCGCGTACGTTCTGCCATCAAATTCATGTCCGTGGTATGTATTGTATATACGACAATCGCATGGGGAGTCCTGCATCTCTTCCCTGCCTTCTTCATGAGAATATTTAATCAAGATCCGGAATTGATAAGCAAAGGACTTCCCGCACTGCGAATCTATTTCTTTGGATTCTTCATGATGTCCCTGCAGTTTTCGGGGCAGTCTGCCTTTATTGCCCTGGGAAAGTCCAGAGAAGCCATTTTCTTTTCCTTACTTCGTAAGGCAATCATCGTGGTTCCCCTGACCCTGCTCCTCCCAAAGCTATTTAACTTAGGTACCATGGGTGTCTTTCTGGCAGAACCGATTTCCAATTTTATCGGCGGGGCTGCCTGCTTCTTTACCATGCTTGCAACCGTCTGGCCGGAACTTTCGGAGGACTAACCTGGAATCTGGCCGTTCCTTTACGCCATGCTTTCTGTGAAGATCAACTCTTTTTGATAAACTGCATATGACATTTTGGACAGGTAATTTCTATCCTGCCTTTTCCCTTGGGAACACGAATCTTTTGTTTACAGCTGGGGCATTTATAGATGTGGTACCTTTTTCTCTGGTTTACCGTATTTTTACCTTTACGAAAAAAATTGAGAAACCGATTCTGATAGGTCAGATATCGGTTATTTTCCCGGTACCTTTTATTATAGTTTCTTGAAAACATACGAAATAAGCAATATAGCAAAACAAGAAGCGATATGGAATATAGAACAGCACCGCCAAAAAAGCTTGAAATAAGCATTGTTATTAAAGCAACGCCAAATAAAAATCTGTTAAAATGATCCGTTCCATATCTTCCTGCCATGAAATTTCTTAACCAGTTCATCATCTTATGCATCGTTCCTTTCTGCTTTGATTGCTTTCTCCGTATCGCAATCACCTGATATTAATTCATATTATCCCTCATTTCAAGCATAGTCAATTAAAGTTTTGTAATAATTTTTTAAATTTATCTAAATTCAAAAATAAGTTGATTCTTCTCCCACGCAGCTTTTTCTTTGATCTTTATTTATTTTCCCTGTTCTCCAGAGCCTCCTGCAGCGTATGCCAAGCCAGAACCGCACATTTTACGCGGGCGGGCATATTAGAGATATTCTTTAGCGCCAGAGCATCCTCCAAAACCTCCAATTGCTTCTCCTCCGTGATCTCTCTCTTAATCATGCCGAGAAAGGTCTCTACAAGCTGTTTCGCCTCTTCCAGCGTCTTTCCTTTCATCAAATCAATCATGATGGAGGCGGAAGCCTGGGATATCGCACATCCCACGCCGGTATAACCTGCATCTTCAATCACACCATCGGTAATCTTAAGCTCCAGCTGGATTTCATCACCACAGCTGGGATTATGACCTTTCTCAATGGCATTCGCTCCTTCCACCGAATGCTTGTTATGATTGGACTGATTATGCTCGGTAATAATTTCGGAATATAAGCTATTCAGATCCATAACCTAACCACCTCCTTGTATTGGCCAGAGCCTCCGCCAACTGGTCGACATCCTCCTTTGTATTGTAGAAATAGAAACTTGCCCTGCAGGTAGCATTCACTGCCATATACCGCATCAACGGCTCCGCACAATGGTGGCCCGCCCGTATCGCCACGCCGTAAGCATCCAGAATCGTCGCCACATCGTGGGGATGGACATCTTCCACGTTAAAGGAGAGGATGCCGGCTTTTTTCGAAATATCCCTTGTCCCGTATATCGTAATATGAGGTATCCGGCTGAGCTTTTCTATCGCATAACCAACCAGCGCTTTCTCTGCCTGCTCAATTTCATCCATACCAATTGCATCAAGATACCGGATTGCTGCCGTAAGGCCTGCCGCTCCGCCGACATTCTGGGTCCCGCCTTCAAATTTATACGGAATTTCAGCAAAGGAGGCGTCCTGCTCCGATACATACTCGATCATATCCCCGCCATATAAAAATGGCGGCATCTTTTCCAGCAGCTCTTCCTTCCCGTATAGGACACCGATTCCCATCGGTGCCAGCATCTTATGACCGGAAAATACAGCAAAATCGGCGTCCAGATCGGCAACGTTCATCCGCTGGTGAGGCACACTCTGCGCTGCATCGACAACTGCTACTGCTCCCATGCGGTGCGCCCTCTGAATAATTTCCCGGACCGGATTTATCGTTCCGAGAACGTTAGAGACCTGGGTTACGGATACCAGCTTTGTCTGGTTGGTGATCTTCCCCTCTATCTCTTCCTTCGGAACAATTCCCTCCGCATCCAGATACATATACTTTAGGACCGCTCCCTTTGCTTTTGCAACCTGCTGCCAGGGAACCAGATTGGAATGGTGTTCCGCGATCGAGATCACGATTTCATCGCCTTCCCCAATAAAATTCATCCCGTAGGAATAGGCAAGAAGATTGAATGCCTCCGTTGCATTTTTCGTAAATATGATTTCCTTATCGGATCCGGCTCCGATAAAATTCTTTACCACCGTTCTTGTATTTTCATAAATCTCCGTTGCTTTCATACTAAGCGCATATGCTCCCCGATGGGGATTGGCATTGCTTGTTCGATAATAGGCTTCCCCTGCCTCTATTACAGAGACCGGTTTCTGCGTTGTTGCCGCACTGTCCAGATAGACAAGTCGATGCCCGTTAACCTCCTCCTTCAGGGCAGGAAAATCAGCGATATACCTATTGTTCATTTCTCAATTTCCTCCTAACCTCTTCATATACCGCAGCCTGAATCGATCTCTCCGGGATTCGGTCAATCATCGGCCGAATAGCAGCCTCAATAATTAATCTCCTCGCCTCCGCTTCCGAGAATCCTCTCGTCATCAGATAGAACAGCCTATTTTTATCTATCTTGCCTGCGCTGGCGGCATGCTGACCGGAGACATCCTCCTCCGTACAGAGAAGAATCGGAACCGACCGGTTTCTAACCTCGTCGCTTAATAAGACGGCATACTCTTCCTCTTCACCGACTGCTTTTACCGCACCCTTCTTAAAATCGATCGTACCCTTGAAGACCTTATCGCAGCGATCCAGAAGAATCCCTTTGGCCTCAATACCGCTCCTGGTTTCTCTGCCGTAATGATTTATACGATAGTTCATATCGATAACCCGGTCCTTATCTCCCAGGTATACCGTATGCAGATTGGCCTCGCTTTGCTCTCCCTGCAGGTCCGCCTGCACATTCGTGACGCCGTACTTTGCACCCAGCTCCACTAGGATATAGTTAATCCCGGCATTCTCTTCCAGCTTGGCAGCACAGGCTCCCAAATGGGTACTTTCATCGGAAAGCTTCTGAATAACAATATAATTCAGGATCGCATCCTTCTCGCAATAGATTCTTGTAAGCCCATTATGAAATCCTTTCCGGTCATCCCGGGACTCATAATCTACAATTATGGTAACCTCGCTGCCCGCCTTCACAAGAATCGCATTGTTATCAATAATCGGCATGCCTTCCTCCAGGAAATAATTGATTCTTACCGGATCGGTTCCCTTTTCTCCCGGCTTTGTCTCCAGATAGAACCCGGTATTGTATTGCTCCAGCACCTGCATACTTGCCTTTTTGCCGACACCCTCATAAGAAAAACTCTTCCAGAGACTATTTTCGCTCACTTCCCCGCTCATCGCCGTGAAGCTTGCCAACCGGTTTTCCTTCTTCTGCCTTGGAAGAACAAGTGGGTATTTCACCGAACCGTCTTGTAAAACCTCATCCACGGAAATATTATTGACCCCCAGCCGGCTCCAGGTGCGCACCGGTATGGAATTAAGATTGGACAGCCTACTCTTACTTAAATCTTCCTCTATTTTAATTTTATGATCAACTGTGTCACTTCTCATAATTCACCTCATTCCTGCGCGATTTTCTGCGCTTTCCTCGTTACTGTTCATACCCATCATGTATACCATGTTATGATTTCGACAAATGATATCCAATAAGGAGTATTTGCATTCGTCGGTACTTTGGCTCCGTATTTTGGAGCCTTATGTACCGCTACGTAATGCAACTAAGCGAAAGCGTCTCCGATTTCGAATACATTTGACGAAATCATAGGATAGACTTTGCTGGGGTGTGAACAGTAACCTTTCTTCTATCCTATGGTTCCTTCCAGCTCCAGCTGAATCAGATGATTCATTTCCACCGCATATTCCAAAGGCAGCTCCTTTGCAATCGGTTCCGCAAAGCCGCGGACAATCATCGCTTTTGCCTCCTCCTCGCGAATGCCTCTGGACATGAGATAGAAGATCACTTCATCGCTGATCTTACCGATCTTTGCCTCATGGCTGATCTCAACCTCATCATTCCCGATATCCAGCACGGGGATGGTATCCGATCTGGAGATATCATCCAGCATCAGAGATTCGCATGAAATGGTTGATTTGGAATGGTGGGCCTCCGCAGCCACCTTCACCGAACCCCGATATACGGCAGTGCCGCCGCTTTTCGATATGGATTTGGTGTTCACCGTGGAAGACGTGTAAGGTGCCGCATGAACTACCTTTGTTCCGGTATCCAGATTCTGTCCTTTCCCCGCAAAGGTAATTCCGGTGAATTCCGCTCTTGCTCCCTCTCCCTTTAAGATACTCATGGGGTAAAGCATGGAAACCTTGGAACCGAACGAACCGGAGATCCATTCAATGCTGCCGTTTTTCTCAACCAATGCCCGCTTCGTATTCAGATTCATCATATTCCTGGACCAGTTTTCAATCGTGGAATATCGAAGGCTCGCGCCCTCCTTCACATAAAGTTCAACACATCCGGCATGCAGATTGGTCACATGATATCTCGGCGCGGAGCAGCCTTCGATAAAATGCAGCTTTGCACCCTTATCAACAATAATCAGCGTATGTTCAAACTGACCCGCTCCCGGAGAATTGGAGCGAAAATACGATTGCAGCGGAATATCCACGGTTACCCCCTCCGGCACATAGACAAAGGAACCGCCCGACCAGACAGCCCCATGCAGCGCTACGAATTTATGATCATTCGGCGGTACCAGCTTCATAAAGTACTGCCGGATCACGTCCTCGTAATCCCGGATGGCAGTTTCCATATCGGTATAGATCACCCCTTGCCTGACCAGCTCCTCCTTGATACTGTGATATACCACTTCGGAATCATATTGGGCACCTACGCCGGCAAGATATTCATGTTCTGCCTTTGGAATTCCCAATTTATCAAAGGTATCCTTGATCTCACTCGGAACCTCACTCCAGCTGCCCTTCATCTCCGTGTCCGGCCTCACATAGGTAACGATATGTTTCATATCCAGATCTTCCAGATTCGGTCCCCAGGAAGGAAGCTCCATTGCTTCATAGATATCCAGAGACTTCAGCCGGAAATCCGTCATCCATTGAGGCTCCTTCTTTCTATGGGAAATATCCAAAATAATGTCCCTCGTCAGGCCCTTCTCCGATTTATAGCTGGATTTATCCTCATTCTTTATGTCATAGATACTGCGGTCAATATCCGCTACCATTGTCTTTTTCTTTTCCAACGTATGCTCCCTCCTTACGAATTGACGGCTTCCTTATACTCCGTAAAACCATTGTTAATGACATCCTCCGCTAAGGAAGCATCTCCGGTCTTTACAATCCTGCCATCCATCAGAATATGAACCAAATCCGGCTTAATATAATCCAGCAGCTTACTGTTATGTGTTATAATCAGGAGGGATTTTTCTTCCTCTAAAAATCCATGGATGCTATCCGCCACATCTCTTACGGCATCCACATCAAGACCGGAATCGATCTCATCAAGAATAGCCAGCTTTGGAGCAAGCATCGTCATCTGAAGGATTTCGCTCTTCTTCTTTTCCCCGCCGGAGAAACCCACATTCAGATACCTTTGCGCATAATCTTCATCAAAGTGCAGAAGTTCCATCTTTTCCTTCATTTCTTTACGAAACGGCAATGTCCGGACCGGCTTGCCGGTAGCCGCAAACCGCGCACTCTTTAGCATCCCCTCCACCGTTATCCCGGGAACCTCCTCCGGCGTCTGGAAGGATAGAAAGATACCCTTTCTTGCTCTTTCATCCGTTTTTAAGCCGGTAATCTCCTCCCCCTCGAAGAAAATCCCGCCTTTTGTTACTTCATATTTTGGATGCCCCATAATGGCATTCATCAGGGTGGATTTACCCGCACCGTTCGGGCCCATAATTACATGGATCTCACCCTGATTCACGATAAGATCCAACCCTTTTAAAATTTCTTTATTCTCCGTCGCAACATGGAGATTCTTAATATTTAACAGCTCTTTCTTCTTCAACTGCATCATACCTTTCTTTATTTTATCAATGGAATTGACCTGGTATTACTATCAGATATATATCCTACTGTTTTAATACCTATTACTTTACTAGGAATTCGATATTATTCTATTACGATAATTCCGATTTGTCAATAAAATTGAGTAAAATTATCAAAAAAATATAATCGGGAAAAAATAAGAGGGTCCGTAATCTTCCTTCACACACAGGATGGAAAGATAAAATAAATTATTAATCTTTCAAACCGTGCATTGCAGAAAGATCACAGACCCTCTTGCATTAAAAAGCCAATTTATAAAATAACTTCATCAATTTGTTAGGTAGGCTTTTTTTACTGATATGATTCTCTCTTCCAGACACCCTTGCGATAAAAGGCAACCGATATTATCATCGCCAGCACCCAGCCGATCGGCCATGCGATCCATATTCCGATGGTTCCCATACTTCCAGAAAGTACATAAGCCAGAACAATTCGAAGCAACAGGTCGGCAAAGGTAGCTGTCATGAACCATCCCATAGCCCCGGCGCCGCGAAGCACGGCGTCTCCCATCAATTTGACGGCGATTACAAAGTAAAACGGTGCTACTATTTTAAGAAATTCCCTCCCTGTCTGGATTGCCAGGCTGCTCTCGGAATTGAGGAAAAGCTTCAGCATGGTTTCATCAAAAAAGAAGTAGGCAATAAAGAACGGAAGTGCTACCGTAAGGCCTAATATACAGCCGGAGCGGAAGCCTTTTTTAACCCTTTCCGGCTTATTTGCACCAATGTTCTGTGCCGTAAAACTGGAAAGTCCGCTCGCCAAAGTTGAAAAGGAAGTAATTCCAAAGGTATTCAGCTTTATTGCTGCCGAATATCCGGCAATAATTGCAGAACCATAGCTATTGATCAAGCTCTGAATGATGATGTTACCGATCGATATAAAGCTTTGCTGAAGGATACTCGGAATCGCCACAAAACTTATCTTTTTCAGCATCGTACCAGAGAATAATACGGTCTTTCCTTCCGTTTTAATTCTTTTTAACCGGTTTATTAAGGTGATAATCGATAACAAGCTGGCAATTCCCTGGCAGATAAAGGTTGCCCACGCTACCCCGGCAACCCCCATATGAAATGCTGTAACAAAATACCAGTCTAAAAATATATTGCCAAGTGAGGAACCAATCAGGAAGTACAGCGGTGTTCTGGAATCGCCGAGAGCAGTAAAGATACCGGTACAAATATTATATAGGAACAAAAAGACCAAACCGCCGACATAGATATCCAGATAAGTAGCGGTATCTGCAAAAATATTCTCTGGTGTATGAATCATATGCAACAATGGTTCACACAGAGCTAATCCCGCAACGGTTAAGATCATGCTTAATATACCGCTTGAAAAAAACGTCGTGCTGATTGCTGTCTTCATATCCTTGAACGATTTGCCGCCAAATAATTGGGATATTATGATCGAACAGCCAATGTTGCAGCCAATGGCCACTGCCATATAAATCATCGTAATCGGATAGGAAGCGCCAACGGCAGCCAAAGCGTCTTCTCCTACAAATTTTCCGGCGATTACACTGTCCGCTATATTGTAGAGTTGTTGAAATATTACACTAATCAGCATCGGTATGGAAAAAGACCATAATTTTCTGCTGATATTTCCTTCTGTTAAGTCCGTAATCATAGTATTCTCCTTTGCTTGTCTATCATATTGTAGTAATTGAGAGTCATCTAAACTGAACTCTGAACTGTGATATGAGTGTTATAAGTTATATCAAAACAATGAACATGAATAGGAACGCATATATTTCATATCAAAATTTTAAAATAACTTATGACACTCATATCAATTATTCTATCTATACAAGTTTATAATCTGCAATTCTCTATTGTATAGAAATTAATGTGAACTGTCCAGCACCTTTTCTA
>ENA-UOOI01002062-UOOI01002062.1-fermentation-metagenome-genome-assembly--contig:-NODE-2062-length-18611-cov-3.545592_pt1 | contig 18611 bp, 17 predicted proteins | sample MGYA00245779_ERZ724027 | MGnify/ENA primary metagenome ERZ724027 (study PRJEB28704, sample SAMN03018318) | fermentation metagenome | biome: anthropogenic terrestrial biome; feature: soil; material...
TCCATCCTCATGCCCGGCGCCACCGTTCGTGCCGGGGCAGTGGTAGAATACGCCATCGTTGCAGAAAATACCGTAATCGGCGCCGGTGCTCGCATCGGAAACCCACCCGACGGCTCTGATAACTGGGGTGTAGCAGTCGTCGCTCGACAGGTTGCACCCGGTGTAACTGTCCCTGCAAACACTATCTATTCTGGCGCGCCAAGGGAGGGGAACTGAGTAATGCTGCACAATGTACATGGTCTGATTTTCACCCACAATCGCACCTACAATCTGCGGGAGCTGACTGAACCGCGCTGCCTGTCCTCTGTCCCCTTTGGCGGGCGCTTCCGGCTGATTGACTTCACGGTTTCCAACTTGGTCAATGCCGGCATCTCCGACGTAGGGGTCATGCTGCAATCCAGGTATCAGTCTCTGCTGGACCATCTGGGTTCCGGTAAAGACTGGGACCTGGCACACCATACCGGCGGTCTGCGCCTGTTGCCGCCCTATTCTTTACCTAGTCAGGATAACCACTCCGAACTCCGAGGACAGATGGACGCACTGGCTCAAATCGAACCATATCTCCATGAAATCCGTCAGGATTATGTCTTTTTGGCCGATGGGGATATTGTAGCTAATCTCCCACTTCAGAAAGTTTACCAGCGGCACATCGACACCAACGCTGATATTACCTTGGTCTGTACCAAAAAATACACCGGTGATCCCAGTGCATCCGTCTATTTCGCCATCAACGACGCACAGGAAATCACTGACGTCATCAGCCGTCCGGAACAACCGGTGGGCATGGAATACTTAAACCTCTTCCTCCTCTCTAAGAATTTGCTGATCCACCTCACGCAGCATTGCGCCACCCACAGCCTCTATTCCATCCGTGACGATTTACTGGCGGGGATGCAGCATCAGCTCAAGCTGGTTCCCTATGTGTTCAACGGCTTCTCCACCCGCTGCACCTCTGTTCCATCCTACTTTGAAAACAGCATGGCGCTTCTCGACCCCAAAGTACAGCGAGATCTGTTCTGTCCGGAACGCCCCATCCGCACCCGGGATCGCAACGAACCCTCTACCTACTACGCTCCTGGCTCCAACTGCCATAACTCTTTGGTGGCTGGCGGCTGCACCATAGAAGGCTCTGTAGCGAATTCGGTTATTTTCCAGAACGTACATATCGAAAAGGGTGCCTGTGTCCAGAACTGCATTCTGTTCAATGGGACTCATATTCAGGCAAACGCCAACCTCAACCAGGTTATTACTGACAAAAAGGTTACCATCAGTCCCAGTTCCGTACTCTCCGGTGCCTCTCACTATCCCCTCGTCATTGCCAAAGGCAGTTACCTTTAACCCCCCTTCCGTACTCGTTATTTCTCGTCATCCAACTGAAAGAAGGCTGTTATCTATGAAAATTCTATTCGCAGCGTCTGAAGTCGCGCCTTTTGTGAAGACCGGAGGCCTAGCTGATGTAGCCGGTTCTCTCCCCGCAGCGCTGGCTGCCCACGGACATGATGTTCGCGTGATTCTGCCTCTCTACTCCAATATTAACGAATCCTGGCGTGACCAAATGACCTTTGTCAAACACTTTCACTTTCCTTTGAGCTGGCGGAACTCCTACTGCGGACTGTTCCAACTCAAATTGGGAAACGTACTGTACTACTTCGTGGACAACGAGTATTACTTCAAGCGCCACAGCTTATATGGTCACTTTGATGACGGAGAACGGTTCGCTTACTTTTCCCGTGCCGTAATCGAAGTCCCCGATCAAGTAAGCTGGTCCCCGAACATCATTCACTGCAATGATTGGCAGACCGGACTGGTTCCCGTCTACCTTTTGGAGGCCAAACACCGGTTCCCTTGCCTGTCCAAGACCAAAAGTGTATTTACCATTCACAACATCGAATATCAAGGTCGCTATGACAAGACCATCCTGGGAGATGTATTTGGCCTGGACAGCAGCTACTTCCGAGAGGATATGCTTGCTTACTACGGTGACGTAAACCTCACTAAGGGTGCTATTTACGCCTCTGACTATGTTACAACAGTCTCTCCTACCTACGCAAAGGAGCTTCAGTACAGCTTTTATGCCCATGGTCTGGAAGGCGTCATCGCAGCCAACTACTACAAAATGTCCGGCATCCTCAACGGTCTGGACATTCAGCAGTATAATCCCAATCTCGATCCTGACCTGACCGCCACTTATTCTTCGGACGATCTTGCCGGCAAGGCCATCTGCAAAAACGCCCTCCAAAAAGAATGCGGTCTGGAACTGCTTCCCGACGTCCCCATTATCGCCTGCATCTCCCGTTTGGTCTCTCACAAAGGCTACGATCTCATCACCGCCGCTTTCCCCAAAATCATGGAGCACAACGTCCAGTTTGTCATTCTAGGAACGGGTGATTGGGGAATCGAGGCGTTCTTCCGCAGCGCAGCCAAGCGCTATCCTGAGCGCGTCTCCGCTAACCTCCTGTACTCCACAAAGTTGTCCGCTAAAATCTATGCCGGCGCCGACATCCTGCTCATGCCCTCTATTTCTGAGCCATGCGGCCTCACACAGATGATCGCCATGCGTTACGGCACCGTCCCCGTAGTACGCCTGACCGGCGGTTTGAAGGACAGCGTCCCCTCCTACAATCCTGCCACAGGTAAGGGACTCGGCTTTACCTTCGGCAATATTACCGCCGGTGACATGCTTTCTGCTGTCGATCGTGCACTGGAGCTGTACGATACAGAGCCACTCAAGTGGCGGCAGCTCATGCGGAATGAAATGGAAGTTGATCTCAGTTGGGATAAATCCGCCTTGGCCTACGAAGAAATTTATTGCAAGCTTTCTCACAATGACCTTGATCCGGATTAACCAGAGCAGCAGCCGTTTTCTTACGGCTGCTGCTTTTCTTTTCCGAATGCGTAGTTGACGTTCCACGGAACATAGCGATATACTAAGTGAAAACAGTTGATTTTGGGAGGTTCATACCATGAAACTATTTCCGGATCGCCTATTCCGCGACGTAATTCCACCTGCTGGCGTCGCCATGGCGGACTATGTGGGGGTACAGATCCCGATAGATAATACGTTCCTTTGTGCCTATGTAATGACGCCAGATGGTACTTACGATCACCCACGTCCCTGTGTAATTCTCTGCCACGGCTTCCCCGGATTCTACAAAAGCGACGACATTGCCCAGGCGCTTTGCCGGATGGGCTGCGTTGTAATTGTACCCAACTGCCGGGGCGGCTGGGGCAGCGGCGGATACTATTCCTTTACCAACTACATCACGGATCTCATAACCGCCGCCCGTTGGGCTCAGAGCCCCTGGACCGTGCAGACCTACGCCATTGATCCTGACAGCATTTTTCTGGTCGGCCACAGCATGGGCGCCAGCAGCGCGTTAAATGCTGCCCGTCAGCTGCCTTGGTTGAGGGGCGTCATTGGGATTGCCCCCTATGATCTTTCCTTCGTCTTTGACGAAACCCCTTATGGAATTGACTTTCTCCTGGAAATGGGTGCACCTGTCCTGCACGAAGAAACACCAGATGCTATTCGCCGCAACGCCATACAGTATCACAAAGATCTGGCCCTCGTTCTCTCCTTCGACACCCTGAAGGATCAGAACCTCCTGCTGATCAGCGGAACCCTAGACGAAATCGCTCCGCCGGAAAAAACGATAGCTCCTCTATGGGATCGGCTCAAAAAGCACAACACCACTGCTGTGCAAAACCATATTCAGTTCCCATCTGACCACGACTTCTGTAGTTTTCGCATCGCTCTGATTGAGCAGATCGGTTACTGGATCGCCTCCCTGTTTCAACCATAACAGCGACTCCCTGGTTGCTGAACACGGCAATCGGAGGCATCTTGTGACTCATATCGGCACAATGTCCAATCATTCGGATTATTATCGTTACCTTTAGCATTGCATTACTTCGTTATCCCATAATTAACCCTAGGAATAATCCCCACTTATCGTCAACATCCAACATAAGGAGGTAACCCCAAAAATGAAAAAGCAAACCCGTATAAGCGCCCTATTGCTGGCCTTTGCGATGGCATTTACCCTGCTATCCAGCTCCGCATTGGCAACAGAGCCCTCTACCTTAGCCGCCCAGTCTACAGTAGTAACCATAGCAGCTGATACAGCTGAATCCCCCGTAACAGCATCGGTATCGAAACCGAAAGCCACAACACTCTCTAGTGTCAAACGGGTTTCCAGCACAAAAATTAAAGTTACCTGGAAGAAAGTATCCTCTGTTACTGGGTACAAAATTCAGTATTCCACGTCCAGCAGCTTTAAGAAAGCCAAAACCGTCACAATCAAATCCTGTAAGACCACCAGCAAAACAATTTCCAGTCTGGCCAAGAACAAAAAATATTACGTTCGCGTCAGAACCTATAAAACGGTCAGCAAAAAGAATTACTACAGCTCCTGGAGCAAATCCAAATCAGCCAAAACTTCTACCAGCACTTCCTCCAGATCCAATTCCAACAATACGGTCTACATTACAGCCTCAGGTAATGGAAAATGTTATCACAAAAGAAAAAGCTGTCCCTCTTTAAAACGGAGCAAAAAAATTGTTTCCCTTTCAAAATCCAAAGCGAAGGCAAAGGGTTATAAAGCCTGCAAAAATTGCAAACCCTAAAGAAGTATCCCGCTGTGTGGTACCACACAGCGGGATACTTTCTTTATCTTTACGCAGCAGGTTCTGTCACAATACAAAGAAGCACTACAAGGCAAGTATAAAATAAAATATTCCCTCCGCTGATCAACCATTTGTCTACAATCAACAGAGGGAATGAATTGTTTTCGTCTAAATTCATTAATCTCCCACTCAAATATTAGATTTGCAATTCTTGACTTGTTTGCTTTTGAGTTCAGAACTTCCTGTGCCGAAATGCTTCCTACTTCATAATACCTTAGCGCTGTTTTTGCTGAAGCTGCAGCCGATCCGCTATCATTGCGATAAACTCGCTGTTGGTAGGCTTGCCCTTGGAGTTACTGACCGTATAGCCGAAATATTTCTGCAGCGTTTCAATGTCCCCCCGATCCCAAGCAACTTCAATTGCGTGGCGAATCGCCCGCTCTACGCGAGAGGCAGTTGTGCCAAACCGCTGTGCAACTTCAGGGTATAGTACTTTTGTCACGGCATTGATCACATCCATATCGTTCACAGCGATCATAATTGCTTCCCGCAGATACTGATATCCTTTGATATGTGCTGGCACTCCAATTTCGTGAATCACTGCGGTCACCAGAGTTTCAAGGCTCTGGTGTCTCACTGGTTGCATTGGACCCCCCAACTGGAGTTGACGCACCCGTTCAATAACTGCATCGATCCGACAGGGCTTCATCATGAAGTAGTCTGCACCCAGTTCTGCCGCCTGATTCACCACCCCTCCGCGAATAAATCCAGAGAGCACGAGAATAGTCGGTCGTTTACCCTCACGGCCATTGATGCGCCGCAGCAACTCTAATCCATCAATTCGAGATGTAACCAGATCCATCAGCAACACATCAGGTTGTAGTTCATCCACCAGGCGAAATGCCTCTTCACCATCGCCAGTATTTCCACAAACCTCCAGATCATTCTCACGTGCAATTGTTTCTGCCAGTAGTGAGCGGAAATCATCATCCGCATCGGCTAACATAATTTTCAATGTATCCAAAATTCCTGTCTCCTTTTCGATCCAGATATCAATGCAGTTCGACACATTTGGGTCGTTCTCTCTCTCTGTGAATAATTTAACATAAAATCACTGGATTTTCAACCTATAATTACCAAATTTTGTGAATTTTTTTGCGATCTAATTCGACGTCTTTCGACGGTTTCTGACAGCATCCATCTTTTCCCCGCTGGTTCCTCCTTTTTTAGCGCGCTATTCCATTGCAAATTAAAGTGATATAGGCTGCGTAACCAGCCAGCAAAAGTGCCCCCTGAGCCCGATTAGTACGCTTGGTAATCAGAATTGGAACCACTGCAATCAACGCAAACAAGAGGCAAAATGGAAACTCTAAATAGATTGCTTGGCGTGAAACCGTTAATGCTTTCCCAGCGATCAATGATGTTGCCAGCTGACAGCACAGGCTGCCGCTTAATTAGCGCCATAATCGCTGTTACCAGTTTCGGCAACGATGTGCCTACTGCAACCATTGTACCTGCAACTACACTTTCCAGAGCTCCCAGCATGGCCGCGATAAAACCACCCTTGTCCACCAATAAATCGGCTCTGACTGCGGTTCCCGCTGCGCCTCTACATAAAACCATCACGTTACTTATCACCGTTTTGCGGTCCTTTTTTGCGCCTGTCACGGGACTCTCTTTGGGGTTACCTTTCTGTCACCCATATGTTCTGTCCCAAAAAGAGCACAAACAAAACAACCAACACCACGATCCCCCACTCTTAATAATCAATAGCAGCCCCACTAAAAACTGACATCTTATGAAAAAAGCATTTTCAATTCCCCTTTCCTTTTTCCTTATCCTTCTTTACATCTAGCGCACATTCCAGTACAATAAAACGAAAGAAGAACCATTTATTGATGCAAAAAGGAGAGTTCCATGGCAGATTACATTCAGACAAGAAACCAACTTCGTGGAATGCAATTGGTGGACGCATTGAAAAAACGCAATATTCAGGCCTGCTATGTTAACACAAAGGAAGACGCACTGGCTCAGGCTCTGGCCTGGATTCCCGAGGGTAGCAGTGTAGGCTGGGGCGGTTCAGTCAGCATTGAAGAAATTGGTCTAAAGGATGCCATCCGGATGGGCAACTACGTGGCGCTGGATCGGGAGGCTGCTGCTACTCCGGCGGAAAAGGATCAAATTATGCATAATATTCTCAGTAGCGATTACTTTATTACCAGCGCCAACGCCATTGCCGAGGACGGTACTATGGTCAATATAGACGGCATGTCCAACCGGCTGGCCGCCATGTGCTACGGTCCAGAACATGTGCTCTATATCATCGGTATGAACAAAGTCGTCAGCACTCCTGAGGACGCTTATCATCGAGCCAGAACCGAAGCTGCTCCCATCAACGCGATGCGCTTCGATTTGCAAACCCCCTGCCGCCAAACCGGATGCTGTTATGACTGTCAGTCCCCTGATACCATCTGCTGCCAGATTCTCATTACCCGACACAGTCGGATTCCCGGCCGCGCAATGGTCATTTTAGTCGAAGCCCCTCTCGGCTTCTAATTCTCCTACCATAAGAATAAAAACGGCTCCCTGATCTACGTCTGGGAGCTATTTTCTGTTTTCACAGCCCTTTTATCAGGGTTTTCAACACATCCACCGCCGGCTCCAGTAGCGCATCTGGAACCACATACTTATCCGTATGGAGTCCACCGCAATGGTTTGGATCGTTTGCCGCTCCTGCTCAGACCGCTCCGGCATCCCATGGATTGTCTCACGCAGGACGTGAACGGAATTCGGTATCATTTCTCTCGCCTTTTCCTTCTATCGACTTTCTTTCTCCTATGATAGTACAAGCATTCATATGCTGCAAATCTTATTTCAACCTTGAAATCACATTTTACTTTTTGCAAAAAACAGACTACAATGGTAACCATAATTTTACCGCTAAAAGAGGGTTTATTTATGAAGCAAAAACAGAGCTACCCGTTCGTATTATTGACTGCGTTCGCCTTCGGAACGATGGAAATCGCGCTTAAAATTGCTGGAGATGCCTTTACTTCCTTGCAATTAACCTTTCTTCGCTTCCTCATTGGCGGTCTCATCCTGCTTCCCTTCGCCCTGAACAATCTGCACCACCGCAGCTATCGCCTGACCTTGGGCGATTGGGGGTACCTGTTGCTACTGGGTGTGGTTAACATCTGTTTCAGCATGACTCTGTTTCAAATCGGGGTCATGATGACCAACGCCAGCCTGGCTGCCATTATCATCTCCATTAACCCTGTGTTTACGATGCTCTTTGCTCACTTCTTGGTCTATGACCACTTTACCAAGCAAAAGGCTGTGGTGCTGATTTTAAGTCTGATGGGGTTGATTATCGTTTCCAATCCAGAAAATCTCATCCATGGAACTGGCATACATGGCGTTCTTATCGTGCTGCTCGCATCCATCGGATTCGGGTTCTATACCGCGCTCGGGAAAAAACGCATCGACAAAATTGGCGGTCTAACTCAGAACAGCCTTAGCTTTCTGCTTGGTTCTGGGGTGGAATTCCTGATCCTTCTCGGAAAAGGCGAGCCGATTTTTTCCGGCATTACCATCCACACCGTTGGTGTACTTCTTTATGTAGGCATTGTTGTCACCGGTTTGGGTTATGTTTGTTACATGAAGGCCATCGAATTATCCAATCCCTCCACCGCCTCAATTGCTTTTTTCATAAAGCCTGTTGTAGCCATTACCCTTTCTGCTGTCATCCTGTCGGAATCCATCACCTGGAATGTGATCGTCGGCACACTGCTGATTTTAATCGGCTGTGCCTATAATCTCACAAAAGCCTCAACCCACCACACCGCCGCTCAGGTCGAACGTGATCCCTAGCGATGCACCTATCGCTGTTTTTTTATTTGTTCACTTCTTTCAGGTCTTTTTAAGATGCCTCTCTATTTTAGCCGCCAAACATAACAAACAAACGGAGTGCTTTCGCACTCCGTTTGTTTGTTATCGTTCTGTATCTAGCATGGTTTCCGCAAAGATGCCGTATCCTCTTGTTGGGTCGTTGACTAGTACGTGAGTGACTGCCCCTACTAACTCTCCGTCCTGTAAGATCGGCGAGCCAGACATGCCTTGGACAATGCCGCCGGTGATACTCAGCAACCTTTCATCGTTGACCTGGAGCAAGAGATTGCGGGTATTGTCTCCCAACTCGGGATAAATACGCAAAATCTCCACCGTATACTCCTCGACCTTTTCCCCTTCTACATTGCATCGAATGACTGCTGCGCCAGTGCGCACCTCACTCCGCTTGGCAACCGGAACTGCCTCGCCATCAAACGCATGAGATTCGGTGTGGCCAAATACCCCGCCGCTTCCGTTAGCAAACAAAGTGCCGATGTCCTTCGTCAGATCAAAGGTTCCGTGGAGCTGACCCGGTTCCGACTTCTTCCCTGGGACAACCGCAGTAACAGAAGAGGACATAATCCCGCCGGACCGAACTGGAATCAGCAGTCCTGTATCCACATCGTTAATGCCATGCCCCAGGGCTGCAAAGGTCTTAGTCACAGGATCAAAATAGGTGACCGTACCGATGCCAGCCATGGAATCCCGCAGCCAGGCACCCAGCTTATACGTCCCGTCCGCCAGACAGGGAGCTGCCTCCGCAGTGACCTCCATTTTTCTGCCTTTTCGCAACGCCTGAATCTCTATCGCCTTGCCTCCGGCATTTCGCACCAGCGCCTCAACTTCTTCAATGGAATTCACCGATGCGTGATCCACTTGGGTAATAATATCTCCTACTTCCAGTCCACTGTCTTTGGCAGGCCAGATGCAACCATCCCGTGTGCTGATTTCCGACAGCGCTACCACCATAACGCCTTTGGAAAACAGTTTAATTCCAACCGTCTTGCCCACCGGAACCAGACTCTTTGGCCGTTCCGCTTCTGCCGTACAGACCACTGCCGGCTGATCTGCCCCAGTGTAAATTTTGCCAGCCAGAACGGCACAGCTGACCATCCCGAGCAGGACACAGACGGCAATGGTAAACCAACCCCATACGCTCTTTCCCTCTTTCAAATTGAATTCCCCCGCTTCCACTTCTGCTTGCGCTTTTTGGCGCACCTTTAATATGACCGAAGCAGCCGAAAAAAAGCGCTGGAAAACTGGCAATGTGCGGTGCCTTTGGTTAACCCATTTTTGCCATCCCTCTGGCCCAGTCACTTTGCCGATTTGTCAGGAAAAAATTTTGAAAACTGTACGGGTTTTCCCCTTTGTTTCATGGAGATGAAACTGATCTCAATCATGTAACAAGCAAAAAATAATGCTTTCTGTTGCCTTAGTTTTGTTACAATTTGAAGCGACTATTCCTTTTTTTCATTGTTATCGCAAAAATACAAATTTAAATCAACTTTACCGTTAACTCCATCCAATGTAGCAGAATCGGAATACTGCCACATTCGAATCTGATAGGCAAAATTTGGACTGCTGCTGTTATAGTCCGCATACCAAATGTCAATGCCTGGTAACTGTGCCAGGTCATAGCTCAAATATCCCAGCATTCCATTGCAGTAAATTGCAGGTTCATATCCAGCCTCTCGAATCACTGCGCAAAAGGCCGCTGCACACTGGGTTACCGTATCCTCTGTTACCGTTTCCGTTCGTGCTGTTCCAGGCTCTACGTTATCAATGTACTCCCAGTCATAGGCCACATTCATGGTTACATCGTAGTCTTTTATGAGGGTAAGAAGATAGTTCGCCTCTTCTTTTGCCTCTTCCGGAGTGATAGCCTGGGAGAAAAAGTACACGCCTACCTTCACGCCATTTTTTACGGCATGTTTCAAATTATATGCAAACATACTGTCCTTGACCAGCACACCTTCTTTATAGCCACGATAACCCATGCGAATCATCGCAAAATCCACTTTTTTTGCAACCTTTTTCCAGTTGATTTTCCCCTGGTGGGCCGATGCGTCTATACCAGCCAAATACTTGCCGCCGGCATAGGTAATCGTACCGTCCTTCTGGATGGAAAAATCTGCTGCGTTCAGCGTGCTGCCGGGAATGCTGCTATCCACCACTACGGTCCGTCCGCCTACTGTTACGGTCTCCTGATTCAGCCAGGCACATCCGCTTTGCAGACCCAAAATTGCCAGGGCCAGACAAAAACACCACAGTTTCTTTCTCACGTTCCTCTCACCTCCAGCGTTATCGGTTACAGGATAACACAAAATTCGACTCACTGTATCAAAAAACCGTGAAGTTTTTCAAACAACTTCACGGTTTTGAACGCTTTCCAATCAAGGGCAGTCCAGAGGATCAATGATCCGCCGTTTCATCCGCAGGAAGAAGTACAGAGATAAGGTCACAGACATCAGCTCTGCGATCAGGAATGACCACCAGACGGCAGACAGTCCGCCCACTTTTGACAGAATATACGCCGCCGGCAACAGAACCAGCAACTGCCGCCCCATGGAAACCAACATGCTGTAGAAAGCATGTCCCAAAGCCTGCAGGGACGTAATCAACACAATACTGATGGCTGCAATGGGGAAATGGAATCCAATGATGCGCAGAGCCGGAATGCCGATGTCCAGCATCTGATCCGATGCGCTGAAGAACCCCAATAATACATTCGGAATCGTCTCAAAGAGAATCAATCCCACCACCATGAAGCATAGGGCATAACAAATACCCAGCTTTAGCGTTTTCATCATGCGGCTTTTTTTGCGGGCACCATAGTTATACGCCATGATCGGTACTAACGCATTATTCATTCCAAAGACCGGCATGAAGAAGAAGGACTGGAGTTTAAAGTATACCCCAAACACCGCCACCGCAGTGGTGGTGAATGTCACCAAAATTAAGTCCATACAGAAGGTCATGACGCTGCCAATGGCTGACATAATGATGGATGGAATACCTACGCTGTAGATTCGACCAATGATCTTTCTATCCGGGTGAAAAACTTGGGACAAGCTAACACTGATGCCATGGTTCTTTTTTTGATTCAGAATGATTCCGACCACACAGGCGACACACTGCCCGATGCAGGTTGCAACCGCAGCACCGGCAACCCCTAATTGGGGGAAAAATCCAACGCCAAAAATAAATATGGGATCCAAAATGATATTGATTATGGCGCCGGTCATCTGGGTCACCATGGTGAAGACCGTCATACCGGTTCCCTGCATCACTCGCTCAAAGGCAATCTGCAAATACAGCCCGATACTGCAACAGCAGCAGATACGGAGATATATCACACCGTCCTCAACAATTTTCATGTTCTGACTGACCTGAACCATGTAAAAGGGACGCACTGCAACAATGCCGATTATCACAAACACAAGAAAACTGCACAGCGCCAGAAATATTCCGTTGTTTGCAGCCTTATTGGCCAGCGCCTGGTTCTTCTCTCCCAGGGATTTAGACAGCAACGCGTTTATGCCTACGCCTGTCCCGACGCCAACCGAAATCATAACCGTCTGCATGGGAAACGCCAAGGAGACGGCGGTCAGCGCATCCTCACTGAGCATAGCTACAAAAATGCTGTCCACAATATTATAACAAGCCTGAACCAGCATGGATAAAATCAGAGGCAATGCCATTGTAAACAACAGCTTATTCTCGGGCATAACCCCCATTTTGTTCTCTCTGTTCAGAGATGTATTTTGTTCCATCCTTCTCTTCATCCCTTTCATAACGGCATTGTTCGACAGTATAGCATTATACTACAGTTTTCCCATGACAGCAACAAGCGACTCAACATTCTCTGTTTCGCCTATGATCGCCGCATTTCCCCACCTGATTCCGAATACCTGCACAAAATAAGGAGCCGGTTTCCTGGTCTGAAACCGACTCCTGCTGTACTTCAATCTGTCAGTCCTGTGCGGACAATACTGCCTGAATCTCCGGAATGATCCGTCTCGCAAAGGTGCCGTGTCCGGCGGAACTAAAGTGCGCTCCGTCCTCATCCAACTTCACTCCCCAGGTTCCCGCATCCAAGAATCCAATCCCCAGCTTGTGAGCCAAAACCTCGTAATACCGCCCAAGCTCTCTTGTCACCTGAACTGACGCCTCGTCATAATCGTAGTATTCCATTGCCCGTGCGTCTACCGGAACCGGGGCAATCAACAGATAGCGGGTAGGAATTCCCTCAAAACAGGTGTGCGCCTGAATATCCACCAACATCCGCTCCAGATTGGCTGTAATTTCTTCTGCACTCTTTCCCCCATAGCACAGCCGTGCATCATTGATCCCCAGCATCACCGTCATCAAGGCCAAGGGCTTGTGGGTTTCCATAAACCCTTTCACAAACTCCATCCCATTGCGTCCCGGTACATCCGGATCCTGAAAGCAGATGGTTCTGCCGTTTAAACCCGCCTCACAAATCAATGCCTCCGGCCCCATGGCCTCATTCAATCGCCCTGTCCATCTGACCTCGTAGTCAAACCGTCCAGTGTACAGAGAGTAACCGCGAGTATTCGAGTCGCCAAAGCATAAAACCTGTTTCATCGTTTCGTTTCCTTCCTCGTTCTCTCTACAGCAGCGCCAGCAGCTCGTCCATTGTATTTGCAAACTGCTTCGCACCCTTTGCCTCTAATAATTCCCGATCTCGGAATCCCCAGGTTACAGAAATGCAGTCTAATTCCGCATTGGAGGCCGTTTCCAGATCCACTTCCGAATCCCCTACATAAACTGCGCTGCCCGTTTCCCCTCCCAGCAATTGCAGGGCATAGTCTACCATGTCCCGCTCCGGTTTCCGGCGCAATCCCGCTTTTTCGCCAACGCCAACAGTGATTTCTGGAAACCACTGCTTCATCAAGATTTGCACAGAGGAATCCGGTTTGTTGGACACCACGGCCATGGGAATTCCTCGGTTCTTCAGCGTTCGAATCAGCTCCTGCACACCGTCATACGGTGCGGTTTTGATCTGATTATGTGCCTTGTACCAGCTCTGCATGGTGGTATAGGCTGCCTCAAACTGAGGATTTTGGGCACCGTCTGGCACCGCCTGCTCCATCAGGTTGAGAATCCCGTTACCCACAAACCGGCGAATCTCCAACCGGGTTCGCGGCGGCGCGCCAATGGTAGAAAGCGCATAGTTACAGCTGTCCATCAGATCGTCCAGGGTATCCAGCAGGGTACCATCCAAATCGAATATGACCATATCATAGCTCATAAAAAATTGCCTCCAATCACTATTGAAGGCATTATATCAAACTCTGTCTTTTCTCGCAATGGCAACCGGCCACTACGCCAATTTCTCTCTTAGATGCTGTACCGCTTTCCGTTCAATACGGCTGATCTGTACCTGGCTGACTCCGATCACCTTGGCCGTTCGCTCCTGGGTAAAACCACGGAAGTAGCGCAGCATAATGACCATCTGCTCCCGCTCCGGTAAGCTGGAAATGGCATCCCGCAGGGCAATATGCTCTACCAACGACTCTTCCATTCCCGTGTCTCCCAGCGCGGACTCCAACGTTAATCCCTCTGCCGTCTCGCTCTGGAGGGAGGTCACTTGGGCTGTAGCGGTTTCGATGGAGGCAATGGTTTCAATTTCCATCCCCGTCTCCTCCGCCAACTCACTCACTGCTGGTTCCCGCCCCAGCCTCGTTCGCAGCCGTTCTCGGGCTGAGTATAACTTTCCCGCCTGCTCCTTTATGCTGCGGCTGACCTTGACTGCTCCGTCATCCCGGAGAAACCGGCGAATTTCTCCGGCGATCTTCGGCACCGCGTAGGTAGAAAAGCAGGTGCCGTATTCCGGATCAAAGCCCTGGATTGCCTTTAAAAATCCGATGCACCCCAATTGAAAAAGGTCTTCCAGTTCTACGCCCCGTCCCGAATACCGCTGCACTATGCTCCAGATCAGCCGGTCATTGGTGCGAATGATCTCCTGACACGCCTCCCGATCCCCTTCTCTGGCCGATGCCAGCAGGTCCTTCTGTTCCGAAATCATTCGCTGTGGGACAGACGGCGGGAAATTCGTCTGCGCAGGGTCAGGGTTGTCCCCTTTCCCACCTGAGACCGCACGCGCATGGTATCCATAAAGCTCTCCATGATGGTGAATCCCATTCCGCTGCGATCTGCTCCTCCGGTGGTGTACATGGGCTCCTTGGCTTGTTCAATATTCGAGATTCCAATGCCCCAGTCCCGAATCACAATTTCCAGTATGTGCTCCGGAAAAATTCGCATCCGAACCATAACCTTTCCAATTTCGTTGGGATACGCATGGATGATAGCGTTGGTGACGCCTTCCGATACGGCAGTCTTAATGTCCCCCAATTCTTCCAGCGTAGGGTCCATTTGCGCCGCAAAGCATGCCGCGGCCGCCCGGGCAAAGCCCTCGTTAGAGCTGCGGCTTAAAAATTCCATTTTCACTTCGTTCACCGGTTTCATATGTATCTCATTCCTCCTCTCCACTGAACGTAATCGACATCATCTTTTGCAGTCCTGCCGTCCGCAGCACTCTGCCTGCCTGGTGCGGAACTTGGGTCACACGGAACTGACCTTCTACCTCCCGCATCCGCCGACAGGTGCGCAGCAGTACCGCGATTCCAGAGGAATCCATAAAGGTCACCCCCGACAGATCTAAAATTAACTCTTTTGGGTAGCTGATTTCAATCTTTCGCTCCAGATCCAACATCAGCTGCTTTGCCCGGTGATGATCCACCTCGCCGGCGATCAGTGCCGTCATTTTTCGTCCGTCCATCTTGCAGCTTAATGGCATTTGGTTCGCCTCTTTTCCTTCGTGCATAAAAAATCATCTTGCACCGATTTTCCGATACAAGATGATTATAAATGATAATGCTGCTAAAGTTTGTCAAACTGGGGATGGTGCTAAAAATTCAGTTCTATTTTGCAACGTAAATTATCCCAGTGCCGCCAAAGAGCTTTCCAGCTGTTCGATTTCCTTCTGTGCCTTCATCAGATTTTCTTTCTCCCGCTGCACCACTTCTGCCGGTGCCTTGGAAGTAAATTTCTTATTGGACAATTTCTTTTCAATGCTGTCCTGATATTTTCTCTTCTTTTCCAGTTCCTTACTCAGACGTTTTTTCTCCGCCTCCAGATCCACTAGCTCCGCCATGGGAATATACAGCTTGGCATCTGCGGTAATCACGCTGACCAGTCCGGATAAACTTGCCGGTGCCCCAGTGGTAATGGTCACCTCACTGGCAAAGGCCAAACGCTGAAGGAAGGGGATTCCCGTCTGGAACACATCGTTCTCATCGGTGGTAATCCGCAGCTCTGCCTTCCGTGAGGGCGGTACGTTCATCTCCGCACGGCGGGCACGAATCCCCTTAATTGCTGCCATGATCTTCTCCATAGCAGTTTCATCCGCAGCGTAGTCAAATTCTGGACGCTCTACCGGCCAATCCTGGAGCATCAGGAAATCGCCTTCATGAGGCAGTACCTGCCAAATCTCCTCGGTGATGAAGGGCATAAAGGGGTGAAGCATCTTCATAATGTCGGTCAGTACATAGCAAAGTACCTGCTGGGCCTGTTCCTTGGCCTCCTGATCTGCACCAGACAGGCGGGACTTAGTCAGCTCGATATACCAGTCACAATAGGTGTCCCAGATGAAGTCGTAGAGCTTTTGCGCAGCCACACCCAACTCATAATGCTCCATGTTGATCGTAACTTCTCTGATCACATTATTCAGCTTGGAGAGAATCCACTTATCCTCCAGCTCTAGTGTTTCCGGAAGCTGGCACTTGTCGATGGTCATGTTCATCATCAAGAAGCGGGAGGCGATCCAAATCTTATTGCAGAAGTTCCGCATGGCCTCACACTTTTCCGTGAAGAAACGCATATCGTTGCCAGGGCTGTTGCCGGTGATCAGGTTGTAGCGCAGAGCATCGCAGCCGTACTGGTCGATCATCTCCAGGGGATCAATGCCATTGCCCAAGCTCTTGGACATCTTTCTACCCTGGCTGTCCCGCACCAGACCGTGGATAAAGACGGTGTGGAAGGGATACTTCCCTATGTGCTCACAACCGGAGAAGATCATTCGAGCCACCCAGAAGAAGATAATGTCGTAACCAGTGACCAACACATCGGTGGGATAGAAATACTTCATGTCCTCAGTGTCGTCCGGCCATCCCAACGTGGAGAAGGGCCACAGTGCAGAGGAGAACCAGGTGTCCAGCACGTCCTCTTCCCGGGTGATGTTAGCGCTGCCGCAGTGTTTGCAGCAGGAGGGATCCTCTTGATCCACGGTGATCTCACCGCAGTCCTCGCAATACCAGGCAGGGATCTGGTGTCCCCACCACAGCTGACGGGAAATGCACCAGTCGTGGACATTCTCCATCCAGTTCAGGTACGTCTTTGAGAACCGCTCCGGAACGAATTTCACTTCGCCGTCCTTGACCACCCGCATTGCCTCTTCCGCCAGCGGCTGCATTTTCACAAACCACTGAGCAGAGATAATGGGTTCCACATCGTTGTGGCAGCGGTAGCAAGTGCCTACGTTATGGCCGTAGTCTTCTACCTTCTCCAGCAGTCCCAGTTCTTCCAGATCCTTTACCACGGCCTTCCGACACTCGTACCGATCCATGCCCTGGTATTTTCCGCCGTTTTCATTGACCTTGCCGTTGTCGTCCAGAACCCGGATTACTTCCAGATTATGACGCAGCCCCACTTCAAAGTCATTGGGGTCGTGGGCAGGGGTCATCTTCACGCAGCCGGTGCCGAAGTCCATCTCCACGTAATCGTCTGCCACAATGGGCATTTCACGATTCATGATGGGCAGGATGCAGGTTTTTCCGATCAGGTGCTGATAGCGCTCATCGTTGGGGTTCACCGCAACACCGGTATCGCCCATCATGGTTTCCGGGCGGGTGGTTGCAACCACCAGGTATCCACTGCCATCGGCCAGAGGGTAACGCATATGCCACAGGTGACCGGGCTTATCTACATATTCCACCTCTGCGTCGGACAGGGCGGTAACACAGTTCGGACACCAGTTAATAATCCGGCTGCCCCGATAAATCAGATCTTTTTCGTACAGGGACACAAACACTGCTCGGACAGCCTTGGAACAACCCTCGTCCATGGTAAATCTGGCCCGCTCCCAGTCACAGGAGGCACCCAGCTTTTTCTGCTGCTCTACAATGCGGTTGCCATACTTTTTTTTCCAGGCCCAAACCCGCTCCAGAAACTTGTCGCGACCCAAATCATATCGTGTTTTCCCTTCGTTGACACGCAGATCTTCCTCTACCTTGATCTGGGTAGCGATGCCTGCGTGATCCGTACCGGGAACCCACAGCGCCGCATAGCCCTGCATCCGTTTAAACCGGATCAGAATATCCTGTAGGGTAGCATCCATTGCATGGCCCATATGCAGCTGTCCAGTGACGTTGGGCGGGGGCATCACAATTGTAAACGGTTTTTTATCGGGATCGCGGTGACCCCGGAAACAGCCATTGGTCTCCCACTGTTCATAAATTCTGGATTCAACCTCTTTTGGGTCATAGACTTTCGGAAGTTCTCTTGCCATATTATCCACTCCATTTCATTCCTAACAAACATAAAAAAGCCCTGAGCGATCTAAACAACAGCTCAGGGCGAAAAGGACGTATTTCCGTGGTACCACCTGAATTCAGGCCATAAAGCGACCTACACTCAAACCCGTAACGTGGGATACTCCGCCGAAACTTATTGCCTGCCAAAAACAGAGTTCAGCCCCGGGACTCCAGGATGACCTTTCCATGTTATTCCACCAGAGCTTCCACCAACCGCTCCGTCTCTTGGCAGGAAAAACATGTACTTCCTTCCCTTCAATGTCCTTTTAGATATTAGTTTGCATTATAGAGAAACCCCAGCATTTTGTCAAGGTTTTCGCCTTATCCGTTCTTTTTGGGGTTCTTCCTCAAAAATGGATGAAAAGACAGGAAAATTTATTGTCTGCTTGGTTATAATATGATATAATAATAGCAAAAAGATTCTTGAAAAGGAGGCACTCACCATGTTTTTTTCCATCCTGTGGACCCTCATTTGCGGCT
>ENA-UOOI01002063-UOOI01002063.1-fermentation-metagenome-genome-assembly--contig:-NODE-2063-length-18602-cov-20.517119_pt1 | contig 18602 bp, 17 predicted proteins | sample MGYA00245779_ERZ724027 | MGnify/ENA primary metagenome ERZ724027 (study PRJEB28704, sample SAMN03018318) | fermentation metagenome | biome: anthropogenic terrestrial biome; feature: soil...
ACTGATACTAATAGGTCGAGGGCTTGACCAAATAAAAAACTATATTTACTGTGCAGTTTTCAGAGGATATAAATTTTTCTGAAGAAAAGTATTGACAGGCGCTAGAAATGACAGTATAATATAAAACTGTAGTAAGAAAAATGATTTAAAAATCTGGTGGCAATAACGTGGAAGCAACACCCCTTACCATTTCGAACAGGAAGGTTAAGTTCCACAGTGCCCATGGTACTGCAGGGGAGGCCCTGTGGGAGAGCAGGTCGCTGCCGGATAAAAAATAAGGATCTTTAGCTCAGTTGGTTAGAGCAACCGGCTCATAACCGGTCGGTCCGGGGTTCGAGTCCCTGAAGGTCCACCATATGGGGGTATAGCTCAGCTGGGAGAGCACCTGCCTTGCACGCAGGGGGTCAAGAGTTCGAATCTCTTTATCTCCACCAAAAACGGGTAACAATTTGTTGCTCGTTTTTTATTTTTTTAATTAAAATAATGCAGTATTTTTTGAAGTGGGGGATAAGCACTGCTACGCCCCTAGATAAGTTCTTCTATTATATGGAAGCTTTGAATACATTTTATCATTGAATAAAATGTAATATATGTTTAAAATAGAAGTATAATAAAAATTATTTAATTTTTAAAAGGGATTTTTAATTATTGAGTAGAATATTATATAAATAAAGTATAATTAATGAAGTAAAAGATATAAATTAAATGTAAAGTACAAGGAGGAATTGCCTATGAAAACATATTTAACAAAAAATTTAAGAAACATAGGAATTATTGGACATAGTGGTTCCGGGAAGACCACATTGACAGAAGCGATACTTTACCATACGAAAACTATAGATAGATTAGGAAAAATTGAAGACGGAAATACAACTAGTGATTATGATCCCGAAGAAAAGAAAAGACAGATATCTGTATCAACCTCTATAGCTTCATGTAAATGTAAGGATGTAAAAATAAATCTAGTTGATATACCAGGATATTTTGATTTTATAGGAGAAACTTTTCAAGGATTAAGAGCAGTTGATTTGGCTATGATTGTTGTATCAGGTGTGTCAGGAATCCAAGTGGGAACTGAAAAGTCTTGGAATTATGTAAATAAGGAAAGACTTCCAAGGGCGTTTTATATAAATAAATTGGACAGGGAAAATTCAGATTTTGACAAAGTATTAAATAATTTAAAAGAAAAATTTGGTTTATCTGTGGTGCCCATACATTATCCTATAGGCAGAGAGAACAATTTTAAGGGTGTTGTAAACGTTATTTCAAGGAAGGCTAGAATATTTGATGATAAAAGTAAGACTATTAAAGATATCGATATTCCAGAGGACATTGTAGAAAAAATTGATGAATGTAAGAATATGATTATGGAAGCTGTGGCAGAAACGGATGAAGCACTTTTAGATAAATATTTTAATGAAGGTACCTTAAGTGATGAAGATATTTATACGGGACTTGTAAATGGCTGTACTAGAGGAGAAGTGGTTCCTGTAATGTGTGGTTCTGCTGCTAATGTAATAGGAGTAGAAACTTTGATGGAAAATGTGGTTCAATGTTTTCCATCTCCAGCGGATGTGGAATCTGTTACTGCTGAGAATTTAAAAGATAATTCTGAAATTACAATTAAAATGGATGAGGAAGAGCCTTTTTCAGCATTTGTTTTTAAAACTATAGCAGATCCTTTTGTAGGAAAATTATCTTTATTTAGAGTTATGACAGGAAAGTTGAAATCTGATATGACAGTGTACAATGTTAAAAAAGATAAAAATGAAAAAATAGGATCTATGTACTTTTTAAAAGGTAAACAACAGACCGCTGCATCTGAAATAATAGCAGGTGATTTGGGTGCAGTTGCTAAATTACAATTTACAAGTACAGGGGATACTTTATGTGAAGCTTCACATCCAATTGTATTTCAGAATATAAAATTTCCACAAGAGGTAATAGCAAAAGCGGTTTTACCTAAATCAAAAAATGATGAAGATAAGATATTAAGTGGGCTGAATAAATTATTGGAAGAAGATCCTACTTTTAAAGTAACTAGAGATATGGAAAATGCAGAAGTAATAATCTTTGGAATGGGAGAGACACATACAGATATAATATCTTGTAAATTAAAATCTAAATTTGGCGTGGATGTTATTTTACAAGATCCTAAAATACCTTATAGAGAAACTATAAAAAAGGTTTCTGATGTGCAAGGTAAGCATAAAAAACAGTCAGGAGGACATGGACAATACGGGGATGTAAAAATTAAATTTGAACCTAGGGCAGACGGAGAAGATGATTTGGAATTTGTGGATAAAATAGTTGGAGGTGTGGTACCAAGGCAGTATATACCAGCTGTTGAGAAGGGGCTTAAAGAATGCATAGGTCAGGGAGTTCTAGCTGGATATCCTGTGATAAGATTGAAAGCTACTCTTCATGATGGTTCTTTCCATCCTGTAGATTCTTCAGAGATGGCATTTAAGACAGCTGCATCCATTGCATATAAGAAAGGACTTCTAGAGGCTGAACCTGTGTTATTAGAGCCAGTTATGCATTTAGAGGTATCTGTTCCTGAATACTATATGGGAGATATAATAGGAGATATAAATAAAAAAAGAGGAAGGGTTCTTGGAATGAATTCTTCTGCAGAAAATCAAATAATAATAGCAGAAGTGCCTCAATCGGAAATATTTAGATATGCTACGGATTTAAGATCTATGACTCAGGCCAGAGGAGATTTTACCATAAGATTTGAGAGATATGAAGAGGTTCCTCCTGTTCAGGCTAATAAAATAATAGAATCCAGGAAGAATGTAAAAGTTAAGGATGATTAATTAAGGCTTGGAGAAAAGGGCTATTGCACTAAAGGGATTGGTGTAATAGTCCTTTTTAAATTTAATAATATGAATATTTTTATTTGTTAAACTAAATAATAATTTTATTGGTTAATATAATGCAGTTAATTTGAGGAGAGATTTTATGTCAAAATATAAGATGAATATAATTGGTAGGATTGCTTTGCAAGATTATAGTAGTATACAAGATTATATGTCAATAGTGAATAGAGATGATGATTTAACAATAATTATGGATAAAAATGATGATGAAGATGTGAAAATCATATGTAATATGTTGGAGAATGAAAATTTTGTAATTAGCTCCACAGAGGTTTGCACTAAAGATAAACATTATATAAGAGCATTCAAAAATATAGATTGAAGTATAATTTTTTCATGAATTATATGATATAATAAAAAATTATAAGAGTGTATATAAAATTTTAATATATAAGTTCTTAAGTTGAAAAGGAGATAATTAGTATGGTTAAATTATATTTAGTAAGACATGGGGAAACTATATGGAATATAGAGAGAAAAATGCAGGGTGGTATGAGAGATTCACCTTTAACTAAAAAAGGCATTGAACAGGCTAATTTATTAAAAAACAGAATGGAGAATATAAATTTTGATATAATATATTCAAGTCCATTAGAAAGAGCAGTAAAAACTTCCAGGATAGTAGCGGCACAGAGAAATATACCCATAATAAAAGATGACAGACTTATGGAAATAGATATAGGAGAATGGGGAGGATTGACTAAAGAAGAAGCTAGAGAAAAAAATCCAGAACAGCTTAATAATTTTTGGACAAGCCCTAAAGCGTACGTTCCCATTACAGGAGAGAGTTTTTTACAGGTAAAAGTTAGAGCTATATCTCTGATAAAAGAAATTATTAGTAAATATGAAGGGAAGAGTATTTTAATTGTAACTCATACTGTAGTATTAAGAATTTTGATGGGGTATTTTGAAAATAGACCTTTGGATGAATTGTGGCAAGGTTCTTATATTCATCAAGCAAGTCTAAGTGAAGTAGAAATAGAGAATGGATGTTATAATATTTTGTTATATGGAGATACATCGCATTTAGGAAAAGTAAAAAGTGTAAATACAATATAAAGTTTATAGTATATCTTAGAAAAATAGAGAAAAGTATATTTAAATTCAGTACATCGTTGAAAAATACTGAATTTAAGTATATTTCAATATTGATTTAATAGCTAATTAATAATATTATTTAAGAAAGTCAAAGAAAGTCAAAGTCAAGAAGGTGATGAGTTGGCAAGATTATCGGATATAATAGAAGAATTTATAAAAGATATGTTTAATAACGATAACAATAATGATGAGCTTCAGATTGGAAGAAATGAATTAGCCAATTATTTTAGTTGTGCTCCCTCACAGATAAATTATGTATTAACTACTAGATTTACTACAGATAAAGGATACTATATAGAGAGTAAACGAGGAGGGGGAGGGTATATAATTATAAAGAAAGTGGAACTTAACTGTAATAAGAATTTGTTGGATATTATAATGGAAAAGATAGGAGATAATATAACTTATAATGCTGGAGTACAGATTATAGAGGGTTTATTTGAAGAAGAAATTATAACAGAGAGAGAAGCTATAATATTAAAGGCAGTTATAAATGACAGAACATTAAACACTATAATGGACAATAAGAATAAATTAAGGGCAGATGTGTTAAAGACCTTGATGATTGTTATATTTAACACACCTAAATTTGTTATTAATAGATAATAATGTGATATAATAATTACTATAATATTATATTTACATGTGTAGGAGTGATAATATGCTTTGTGATATATGTAAAAAAAATGATGCTACAGTTCATGTAACAAAAGTAATAAATGGACATAAACAAGAGATAAATTTGTGTGAAAAATGTGCAAAGGAAAAAGGAGAGTTAAGTTTTGTACCTTCAATAGATTTTGTTTCTTCATTTGGATTCCAGAATATTTTAAGTGGCATCATGGATTATATGAGTAGTGGAAATAATGAGCAATACAAGACTTTTGATATACGTTGTAAAAATTGCAATACATCTTATAGTGAGTTCAAAAAGAAGGGGCTTGTGGGATGTAGTGAGTGTTATAAAAATTTTGCTAATATTTTAGAACCAATTATTAAAAGGGTTCAAGCAAATTTAGATCATACAGGCAAAGTTCCTAAGAAAACTGGCAGAAATATTATAGAGAAAAAAAATCTCTTAAAATTAAAAGGAGATCTCCAAAAAGCAGTATCCTTAGAAGAATATGAAAAAGCTGCTACTATAAGAGATAGAATAAAAGAAATAGAAAAACAAATTCACTTAAATAAAGATAGCAAAAAGGAGGGATAATTGTGGATAATTGGATGACTACTTATGAAAGTCATAATTATGGTTTAGCAATAAGCAGTAGAATAAGGCTAGCCAGAAATTTAGCTAAGATCCCCTTTTCACATAAATTGAATGTAGAAGAAGGCAAAAAAGTGATTAAAGATGTAGAAAATGCTTTTTATACATCTTCAAGTACAGAAGAAAAATTTAAAAGTAATTATTTATGGGAAAAGGATGATAATGAGAAGAATATTTACTTAGAAAAACATCTTATAAGTAAAAATTTAATAGACAATTCCTCCAAGGCAGCTTTTATATTAGACGATAAAGAAACTATAAGTATTATGATAAATGAAGAGGATCATGTGAGAATTCAATGTATAACAGCAGGGCTAAATTTAGAGGAAGTATATAATGTAAGTGAAAAAGTAGATGACTTGTTAGAAGAAAATTTAGAATATGCTTTTGATGAAAAACTGGGATACCTGACAGCATGTCCTACTAACGTTGGAACAGGACTTAGAGCTTCTGTTATGCTGCATTTACCATCACTTTCTTTAAATAATCAAATAAATGGCTTATTAAATGCATTAGCTCAAGTGGGCATGACCATTAGAGGATTATATGGTGAAGGGTCAAAAGCTATAGGAAATATATATCAAATTTCTAATCAGGTGACTTTAGGACGCAGTGAAGAGGAGATATTGAGTAATTTAAAAGCTTTAGTCATTCAAATAATAAATGAAGAAGTAATTTCTCGGGAAAGTCTTATGAAGAAGTATAAATATGAACTAGAAGATAAAATTTATAGAGCACTTGGGGTATTGAAATCTGCTATGCTTTTAAATTCAAGTGAATGTCTGAAGCTTTTATCAGATGTAAGATTAGGAGTAGAGATGGGAATAATTAAGGATGTAAATGGAGTAACATTAAATAAACTATTGGTGGAAGCTCAGCCGGCTGCAATACAGGGGATGTATGGGGAGAGTTTATCAAATAAGGACAGAGATTTTAACAGAGCCAAATTTATTAGAGAAAAATTAGCTGTGAATACAGCTTAAAAGGAGAGTGAAATACATTATGATGTTTGGAAGATTTACAGAAAGAGCACAAAAGGTGTTAATTTATGCCCAAGAAGAGGCGCAAACGCTTCAACATGGTTATGTGGGCACAGAGCATATACTTTTAGGGGTGTTAAAAGAAGATGGAATAGCCAAGAAACTTTTAAATAGTATGAATATTACTATAGAAACAGTAAGAAGTTTTATAGAAGAATATGAAGGCAGGGGAGAAATTGATTTATATAATAAGGAAATACCTCTTACTCCAAGGACAAAAAGACTTTTAGAATTGAGTTTATTTGAAGCTAGAAATTTAAATCATAATTATATTAGTCCAGAGCATATCCTACTTGCGTTGATCAGGGAGGCAGAAGGAGTTGCATTTACTATTTTGAATAATTTAGGTGCTGATTTCAATAAATTAAGAAAACAGCTTATAGATTCTCTTTCAGGAGAGCAGTCAGTTAGTTCAAATAATTCTAAGAAAGAAAATGGAGAGCCCACTCCAACATTGGATCAATTTGGTAGGGATTTAACTGATATGGCTAAGGAAGGAAAATTAGATCCGGTTATAGGGAGAGAGAAAGAAACTCAGAGAGTTCTGGAGATATTAAGTAGAAGGACTAAAAATAATCCATGTCTTATAGGAGATCCAGGAGTAGGTAAGACGGCTATAGCAGAAGGATTGGCAGAGAAAATAGTGGCAGCTAATATACCAGAGCTTTTAAAAGGAAAGAGAGTAGTGACTTTGGATCTTTCTTCAATGATAGCAGGTTCTAAATATAGAGGAGAGTTTGAAGAAAGACTCAAAAAAGTCATGGAAGAAATAAGAAAATCGGGGAATGTAATATTATTTATAGACGAAATTCATACTATAATAGGAGCGGGAGCCGCAGAAGGAGCTATAGATGCCTCCAATATATTGAAACCAGCTTTAGCAAGAGGAGAAATACAATGCATAGGGGCAACTACTATAGACGAGTATAGAAAATATATAGAAAAAGATGCAGCGCTTGAAAGAAGATTCCAGCCTATATTGGTAGGAGAACCTACAAAAGAAGAAGCAGTTTTGATATTGAAAGGGTTAAGAGATAAATATGAAGCTCACCACAGAGTAAAGATAACAGATGAGGCCATTGATGCTGCAGTAAATTTATCTGACAGATATATTACGGATAGATATTTACCAGATAAAGCTATTGACCTTATTGATGAAGCGGCAGCCAAAGTGAGAATACAAAATTTAATTGCACCACCTGATTTAAAAAATTTGGAAGTGGAATTAGAAAAAGCAACCAAGGAAAAAGAGGATTCTATTAGATTACAGGATTTCGAAAAAGCTGCTAAATTAAGAGATATAGAAAAAGAATTGAAGGATAAATTAGAAGGATTAAAGACTAACTGGAAAACTAAGAAAGAGGTTTCTACATTATTAGTAGGAGAAGAAAAGATTGCATCGGTAGTATCTCAGTGGACTAATATACCTGTAGAGAAATTAACTGAAAAAGAACTGCAGAGATTATTAAAATTAGAAGATATTCTTCATAAAAGAGTGATAGGACAGGATGAAGCAGTTAAATCTATAGCAAGAGCAGTGAGAAGAGCTAGAGTTGGACTTAAAGACCCTAAAAGACCTATAGGATCGTTTATATTCTTAGGACCTACAGGAGTTGGAAAGACTGAACTATCTAAAGCTCTGGCAGAGGCCATGTTTGGTGATGAAAATAATCTCGTGAGAATTGATATGTCTGAGTACATGGAAAAACACACGGTATCTAAGCTTATAGGATCGCCACCAGGATATGTAGGATATGATGAAGGAGGACAGCTTACAGAAAAAGTAAGAAGAAATCCTTATTCAGTAGTCTTATTTGATGAAATAGAAAAAGCACATCCTGAAGTGTTTAATATACTGCTGCAAATACTTGAAGATGGAAGATTAACAGATGGAAAAGGAAAGACTATAAATTTTAAGAATACTATAATTATAATGACATCCAATGTAGGGGCATCTACTATTAGGAAGCAAAAATCTATGGGATTTACATTTACAGGTGATGGTGAAAAACAAGATGAATATGATAAGATGAAAGATAATATAATGGAGGAGTTAAAAGTTTCTTTTAGACCTGAATTTTTAAATAGAATTGATGATATCATAGTATTCCACCAATTACAGGAAGAAGATTTGAAACAAATAGTTAAGCTTATGTTAAACGATGTTTCTATGAGACTTAAAGAAAAGGAGATAGACATTAATTTTGACCAGAAAGCACAGGAGTTATTGGCAAAAGAAGGATTTGATATAACCTATGGAGCAAGACCTCTTAGAAGAGCTATAACTAAAACTGTAGAAGACAAACTTTCAGAAGAAATGTTAAAGGGTAATGTTAAAAGGGGGGATAAGGTGGAAGTAGTTGTTGAAGGAGAAGAGCTGTCTTTCAATAAAGTTGACTAGAAATAAGTAAAATAAACTCCGCTCTTTAATATAGAGTGGAGTTTATTTTTATGGGATTTTAAATAGTTTTAAAAAAATCATATAATTTTTCACCACAACAGATGATTATATTGTATAATTATATCTTATATAGGAGGAGATGATTACATGGTAAAGAAGAAAACTATCTTTATATGTCAACAATGTGGATATCAATCTCCAAAGTGGTTAGGAAAATGTCCTAGTTGTAATAATTGGAATAGCATGATAGAAGAAATTAAACCGACTAAGGAGGCATATTTTTCAGATTTAGAATTTAAAAATATGCCAAAAAGTATAAATGATATAAAATCTGGTGAGCATGAAAGATTGGATACAGGTATAATGGAATTAAATAGAGTTCTTGGGGGAGGTATTGTAAGAGGTTCTATTACACTTATATCAGGGGCTCCAGGCATTGGTAAATCCACATTACTTTTACAGGCAGCTAGTAATATTGCAGATAGGTATGAAAAGGTGTTATATGTTTCTGGAGAAGAATCGGAAGAGCAAATAAAAATGAGGGGAGATAGACTTAAATCTTTATCTAATAATCTTTATGTGGTTTCTGAGACTAATTTAGATAAAATAGAAAGGTATATAGAAAAAAATAAACCTATCTTTGTAGTTATAGATTCTATACAAACTTTGTTTAAAGAATATATAAGTTCGGCTCCAGGAAGTGTATCTCAAGTCAGAGAAACCTCCAATCATATTATGCGTATGGGAAAGTCAAATAATATATCTTTTTTTATAGTGGCACATGTTACAAAACAGGGGGAACTAGCAGGACCTAGAGTATTAGAACATATAGTTGATACGGTACTGTCTTTTGAAGGAGAAAGGACAGAGGAATTCAGGATACTTAGAACAGTAAAAAACCGTTTTGGTACCACCAGTGAAATTGGTGTATTTGAAATGGTGGAATACGGGCTCAGGCAAATATCTAACCCTTCTACAGCATTTTTGGAAGATAGGGATTTTCAAAAAGAAGGTTCCATAGTTATTGGAATAATGGAAGGAAGAAGGCCTATATTAGTTGAAATACAGGCTTTGGTTAGTGAGACTAGGGCAGTTATTCCAAGAAGAACAGCAGTTGGAGTAGATATCTCCAGATTAAATTTAATTTTAGCAGTACTAGAAAAAAAGATTAAAATTCCATTTTATAATTGTGATGTTTATGCTAATGTAGTAGGAGGACTCAAATTAGAGGGTACATTTGGAGATTTAGGATTAGCATTGGCTCTTATATCCAGTTCTAAATCTAAAGAAATGAGTTTAGATAATCTTTTGGCAGTGGGAGAAATAGGTCTTACGGGCGAAATCAGACCAGTGTCTTTTTGCGATAGGATTGTAAGCGAAGCAGAAAAAATGGGATTTAGAAATATATTGATACCAAATAGAAATAAAGAGAAAATAAATAACAAAAAAATAAATATTATAGGTGTATCTTCTTTGAAGGAATCCTTAAATAAAGTTTTTGATTAGGGTGATAATTTTGAGATTAGAAAAGGAAAAGGAGCTTAAAAGTATATTAAAGCTTTTAGCTCCGGGAACTCAGCTTAGAGAAGGGCTGGAAAATATATTAAGAGCTAAAACTGGCGGACTTATAGTACTTGGAGATAGTGAACAAATATTAAAAGTAGTAGATGGTGGCTTTGCCATTAATTCAGAATATAGTCCTTCTTATATATATGAACTTGCAAAAATGGATGGAGCTATTATACTTAGCAGTGATTTAAAAAAGATATTATATGCAAATACTCAACTTATTCCAGATTCTACTGTTCCTACCTTTGAAACGGGAACAAGACATAGAACCGCAGATAGGGTAGCCAAACAAACAGGAGTTATAGTTATTGCAATTTCTCAAAGGAGAAATGTTATAACAGTATATAGAGGACATATCAAATATGTTTTAAGGGATAGTAGTGTTATGCTTGGAAGGGCCAATCAGGCACTTCAGACCCTAGAAAAATATGTTGCTGTATTGGATAGAGTTGTTAATAATCTTAATATTCTTGAATTTCAAGATATAGTTACATTGTTTGATGTAATGACAGCTATTCAAAGAACTGAAATGGTAATGAGAATAGTATCTGAAATTGAAATATACATATGTGAATTAGGAAATGAAGGAAGGCTTATCTCTATGCAATTAAATGAACTTATTAAAAGTGTAGAGAGAGATGGAATATTTATGATAAGAGACTATTGTCAAACTGATATGGATTATGATGAAATATATAAACAGATTCAAGAAATAAGTTCTGATGATGTTTTAAATCTTGATTTTATTTCTAGGGCTATGGGATATGCAGGAGTACCATTGGTTGATACACTTATATCACCAAGAGGATATAGAATGTTAAGCAAAATTCCTAGGATACCAGCTACTGTAATAGATAATCTGGTTAAAAATTTTAAGGAACTCAAAGGAATTATGGAGGCCTCTTATGAAGACCTTGATAGAGTTGAGGGAATAGGTGAGGCTAGAGCTAGAGCAATAAAGAATGGGTTGAGGAGACTTAGAGAACAGATTATGATAGATAATAAATTTTAGCACAAAATAATATTAAATATTATTTTGTGCCCAAACTATCTAAAAGAATATTTTCCTAAAGTATTTATTTTATCATATTCTTTTAAAAGTATATCGTATAGGTTTAAATCAAGTATATTGCATAAGGAAGTAAGATAAAATAGATTGTTTCCTATTTCATTTTGTATTACATCTCTACAGTTATCACACAAAGAGCCTTTTGTGTGTGTATTTAAACAATTTTTTAAAAATTCAATATTTAAAGTGTTGTCTTCAGACATGCGTTGCTTTTTGGCACAAACTTCTATGCATCCGCAATTGGTAACAGATTTTGCAATAGCTCTGTTTATCCGGGCATTTGACTCTTGGAATTTAGTAATTATATCTAAAATACTCTTATGTCTTAACAATGATTCACTTACGGCATTTTGAAAATCGTCAAATATTATATCTTTCATCCAGTTCAACTCCTTATATAGATTTAGCATATTATCTACAATATTTAAATGTAGTGTCAGAAACCTTTGTTAGTAAGATAAAGTTATTCTTAACTTCTATGATACCATATTTTACTAACAATAAATATATTTTTAAGTTAGAAATATACTATATAACTTATATAAATAATAGTTTTCAAAAAATGTATTTATAAATCTATAAAATTTACTTTATTTATATAATAAACTAATAGTCATATTATTAATAGGGGGAATTGTACATAAAATATTTGGTTAAAAGTTATTTTTAGCATTTTTATACAGATATATTGATTAAATAAATTATTTAAGTAAATAATTTATTAAATAAAACTAGTTTTATTGAAAAAAGTATTTACTTAATATAATATATTAAGTAAATAAAATGAAAAAAATGTAATTAACATATAAGGAGGTGTATTTATTGTTAAAAAAGATACTTAGAGGGCTTTTTACAATAATAGGCTTAATATTAGGGTATTTGGTGGGAGATGCTATTATAAATTCTCAGTATTTTACCCAAATATTTTATGTAAGCGATAATCCTGTAAAAAAGATTTTATTTTTAATTTTATTAACTTTATTTTTTGGAATTATATTATTTTTGATATCACCTTGGATTAATTCAGTAATCATGAAAACTATGGATTATATTGAAAAAAATGTCCAAAAACTTCCTGCAACAGAAATATTATTGGGAGTATTAGGGGCATTGATAGGGCTTCTTATATCATCAGTATTTCTTAATTTATTGGCAAAGGTGCCTGTTGTAGGTGCTGTGCTGGCGGTTATAATAGCCATACTTATGGCTGCCTTGGGGGCTAATATAGCTATAAGGAAGAGAGAAGAACTTATGTCCTTGCTATCTAATATCAGCTATAGGAGGGTTCAGGGAATTAATAAAGACAAGAAAACTAAAGATGAATTTGAACAGAAGGTATACCCTAAAGTTTTGGATACCTCTGTAATAATAGATGGCAGGATATTTGATATATGTCAAACTGGATTTGTAGAAGGACCGTTGATAATTCCGGATTTTGTGTTAGCAGAATTGAGACATATAGCAGATTCTTCAGATGGATTAAAGAGGACTAGAGGGAGAAGAGGGCTTGATATATTGAATAAAATACAAAAAGAACTAAATATTGATGTGCAAATATATGAAAAAGACTTTCCCAATATTGTTGAAGTGGACAGCAAGCTTTTAAAGCTTTCACAGGTGCTGAATGGAAAAGTAGTAACTAATGATTATAATTTAAATAAAGTTGCAGAGTTTCAGGGGGTACCGGTACTTAATATAAATGAACTTGCCAATGCGGTAAAACCTGTAGTACTTCCTGGTGAAGAAATGAATGTTCAGATAATTAAAGATGGAAAAGAATCAGGACAGGGTATAGCTTATTTAGATGATGGTACTATGATAGTTATAGAAGGAGGAAAAAAGTCCATAGGAGAAACAAAAGATGTAGTTGTAACTTCTGTACTACAAACAGCAGCGGGAAGAATGATATTTGCAAAACAAAAAGAGGAGTTGCAATCTTATGAGAAATAATTATGCAGTTATTGTAGCGGCAGGCAAGGGAAAAAGAATGAAACTCCCAGTTAATAAACAATTTATTAATATTCAAGGAAAACCAGTGTTGTATTATTCCATCAATGAATTTTCAAAAAGTTCTTTAATAGATAAAATTGTAGTAGTATGTGCTGAAGATGAAATTGAATATTGCAGACAGGAGATAATTGAAAAATACAACTTTAACAAAGTAGTTAAAATAGTTAGTGGAGGAGAAGAAAGGCAGAATTCGGTGTTTAATGGACTAAAGGTATTAGAAAATTGTGATGTAGTTTTGATTCATGACGGAGCAAGACCATTTGTTACAAATAAAATAATTAAAGATGGGATAAGATATTCTAATATGTATGGTGCCTGTGCTTGTGGAGTTATGCCTAAGGATACCATAAAAATTAAAGGCAAAGATGGATTTAGTTTTAAAACTTTAGAAAGAAAAGAATTGTTCATAGTTCAAACTCCTCAGTGTTTTAACTATGACTTAATATATGATTGTTATAAGAGACTTTTAAATAAAAAAGTTCAAGTTACTGACGATACTATGGTAGTAGAGTATTTTGGAAACAAGGTTTATTTGTATGAAGGAAGTTATGATAATATAAAGATAACTACAGCAGAGGATTTAATTGTGGCGAAAAATATATGTGAAATACATAAATATATATAAATTAAAGAACCTTGCAGCTTTACATGTTTGATATGGGCTGCAGGTTTTGTTTATATTTAAAGAATAATGGATAGTATATGAAGGGGGCTTAAATAACTTCAAATAATGTGATAAAATATTTAAGGAATTTAAATTAAACATTTTGTAATATTAATTATATGATATTAGTAGACGGTATAAGGATAAGATTAAGGGAGGTATAAAGGTTAGTGAGAATTTTTAATACAATGACTAGAAAAAAAGAAGAATTTGTTCCTTTGATTCCAGGAGAAGTAAAAATGTATGTATGTGGTCCAACAGTATACAATTTTTTTCATATAGGTAATGCTAGAACTTTTGTTGTGTTTGATACTGTAAGACGATATTTTGAATATAAAGGTTATAAAGTAAATTTTGTACAAAACTTTACTGATATAGATGATAAGATGATAAAGAAGTCAAATGATGAAAACATAACTGTGCAGCAGCTTGGGGATAAATTTATAGATGAATATTATAAAGATGCGGATGCTTTAAATATAAAAAGAGCTACAGTAAATCCAAGAGCTACACTTTATATATCCAAGATAATTGAATTTATACAGGATTTAATAGATAAAGGATATGCTTATCCAGTGGAGGGAGATGTGTATTTTGATGCTAAAAAGTTTAACGATTATGGTAAACTTTCGGGACAAAATATTGAACAACTTCAATTAGGAGCGAGGATAGACATAGATGAAAGAAAAAAAAATCCTATGGATTTTGCAGTTTGGAAGAGTGCAAAAGAGGGAGAACCTTCATGGAAAAGTCCTTGGGGAATGGGAAGGCCGGGGTGGCATATAGAGTGTTCTTGTATGGCTTATAATATATTAGGTGAGACTATAGACATACATGCAGGGGGTTCTGATCTAAAGTTTCCACATCACGAAAATGAAATAGCACAAAGTGAAGGAAGAACAGGTAAAGTATTTGCTAGGTATTGGATGCATTCTGCTTTTGTAAATATAAATAATCAGAAAATGTCTAAGTCTTTAAATAATTTCTTTACCACAAGAGAAATTTTAGAAAATTATGAACCGGATGTTGTAAGATTATTTATGTTATCAGGTCATTATAGAACTCCTATAAATTTTAGTATTGAACTTTTAGATTCCACTAAATCGGCCTTGGACAGAATTTGTAATTCAATTATAAATTTAGAGGAACTTTTAAGCAATGATAAAAATAATACACTATTGGATAGTGAAATAAAATATAGAGAACATCTAGATAGTTATAGAAAAAGGTATATAGAAAAGATGGATGACGACTTTAATACTGCAGATGCTATATCGGTAATTTTTGATTTAATAAGAGATGTAAATACTAACATAGATGAAAATTCATCTGTAGAAATAATTAAATATTCTCTTGATTTAATAAGAGAATTGGGTTCTCCTCTTGGAATACTTCAGAAATCTGAAAGAGGAAGTATAGAGACAGAAGTTGAACTTTTAATAGAGAAAAGACAAAAAGCCAGACAGGATAAAAATTGGGCATTAGCAGACGAAATAAGAGATGATTTAAAAGATAAGGGAATAATATTAGAGGACACTTCAGGTGGAGTAAGGTGGAAGAGGATATAATTATATTTATATGACTTAAATTAGGAGAAATCAAATGGAGAGTAATTTACTGAAAATGAGATTTGATAAGATAGATATTAGACAATTGAATCCCCTTACGCTTGCATTTGTGGGAGATGCTGTATATGATGTACTTGTGAGGACTTATTTAATAAATAAGTTTAAAAACATATCTGTTCACAATCTCCATGTTAAAGCTATAAAATTTGTAAAAGCTCATTCTCAAAGTGAAATTATAAAGAAATTGGAAAAGCAATTATCAGAGGAAGAGTTTTATTTTTTTAAAAGAGGAAGGAATGCTAAGTCTGGAACAGTTCCTAAAAATGCAGATATACAAGAATATAGATTTGCAACAGGATTTGAAACTTTAGTAGGATTCTTATATTTAACTGGTGAAGTTGATAGATTAAATTGTCTATTTGAATTTATAGTTGCTTTAAGTGATAAGGGTGAATTTTAGAACAAAAAATTATTAAATTAAAAATGTAAAAGGTAGAGATATGAAAAATAAGTATAATGTCTTAAAATATAAAAATAAAACAGAAAATCTAAAAAGCGAGCCTAAGTTTAGGGAAGATTTAATTGAAGGAAGAAATGCGGTTTTAGAGGCGTTGAAGTCTGGAAATGTGACTGTAGAACAAATTCTTGTACTAGATGGAAACATGTCAGGTTCTATAAACACTATATTTGCAATTGCCAAGGAAAAACATATAGTTGTAAAAAAAGTGGATAGAAGAAAGTTAGATAAAGTTTCTCAAACAGGAGTACATCAGGGGGTAATTGCACAAATAACCCCCTATAAATACTGTGAATTGGAAGATATACTAGAGTATGCTTTAGATAAGGGAGAATCTCCTTTTATAATTATATTAGATGAAATAGAAGATCCTCATAATTTTGGAGCTATAATAAGAACGGCAGAGGCATCTGGGGTACATGGAATTATAATACCCAAAAGAAGAAATGTTGGTATAACGCCTACAGTATACAAATCCTCTGCTGGAGCAGTGGAATACATGAAAATATGTAAAGTTACAAATTTAAATACTATAATAGAAAAACTCAAAAAACAAAATATATGGATATATGGGGCCGACATGACAGGAGAAAACTATTGTTTTGATGTTGATTTTAACAGTTCTATAGCCTTAATTATAGGAAGTGAAGGAAGAGGAGTATCAAGACTTATAAAAGAAAAATGTGATGGGTTAGTAAAAATACCTATGATGGGAAATATATCCTCTTTAAATGCTTCTGTGGCTGCTGGTATGTTAATGTATGAAATATTAAAGCAAAAAATGAAAAGTGGTAGAAATTGAGAACTATTTTTGTAGATGGGTATAATGTAATAAATAGTTGGCCTGAATTAAATGATATAAAAAATTACAGTTTTGAAGCTGCAAGACAGCAACTTATAGAAACCTTAAGTAATTATGCGGCTTATAAGGGATATAATATTTTTATAGTATTTGATGCTCATATGGTGGCAGGAAGCTTGGAAAAGAAGGAAAAAATCAGTGAAAATGTTCAGGTTGTATTTACAAAGGAAAATGAAACAGCAGATTCTTTTATAGAAAAAACGGTAAATAGAATAGGACGCAGGAGTGAAGTATTTGTTGTAACTTCAGATTCTTTAGAACAGCAGATAACATTTCAAAGGGGAGCTGTAAGAATGTCATCTATTGAATTTTATCATGAGGTTAAGCAGATAGAATCCAGAATAAAAAGAAAAATAGAGAATAAATACTCTAAACAAAAACATACTTTGGAGGATAGAATAGCAAAGGATATGCTGGAAAAACTTGAAAAAATTCGCAAAAGTCGTTAAAATCTATTGACTATAAAATTAATTTTAATGTATAATTAGGCTATGTTCTTTATATTTGTTTTGGAGGGGATATCTTGGTGGATATGGGTTATAGTGATAAGAAAATTTCCTCCTTTGAAGAAAGATTAGATGAGGAAGTAGTTATTCAAGCAAAAGAAGGAAATGTAAGGGCTCAAGAATACATGATAAATAAATATGAAAATTTTGTTAAGTCTAAAGCGAAATCATATTTTTTAATTGGAGCAGATAAAGAGGATATTTATCAAGAAGGTATGATAGGGCTTTATAAGGCGATAAGGGATTTCAAAACAGATAAGTTATCATCCTTTAAAGCTTTTGCTGAACTTTGTGTCACACGTCAAATAATAACAGCCATAAAAACTGCTACCAGACAAAAGCATATTCCATTAAATACGTATGTTTCCTTAAATAAACCTATATATGATGAAGAATCTGACAGAACCTTACTGGATGTTTTATCAGAATCTAAAGTTGCAGATCCAGAAGAATTAATAATTAGTAAAGAAGAATTAAAGCATATACATAGTGAAATAGGTGAAGTTCTGTCTAATTTAGAAATGGAAGTTCTTATGTCTTATTTAGATGGTAAGTCTTATCAGGAAATTGCTTGTGATTTGGATAGACATGCCAAGTCAATAGATAATGCTTTGCAAAGGGTTAAAAGAAAATTAGAAAAATGCTTAATTAATAAATAAGATAAATGGATTTTAAAGAATAAACGCTGATTTTTGAATATATTTATTTGATTTTGAAAACATTTAAAATTAAAAGGAAATAAATTTCACATGTTTGTCCTGAATAAATAGAAAATACATATTGACAAAAAAATATACTTGTATTAAAATTGATAATCGGTATGTAGCGTTTATTAATGTTAAAGACAAAAGTTTCAGGCGGGAGTAGTTCAGTTGGTAGAACACCAGCTTCCCAAGTTGGCTGTCGCGGGTTCGAGTCCCGTCTTCCGCTCCAGTTAAAATTGCCCATGTAGCTCAGTAGGCAGAGCGTCACCTTGGTAAGGTGGAGGTCACCAGTTCAATCCTGGTCATGGGCTCCAATTTATATAGTAATTTTATAAAATTCTTACAACACACCAGGATGAGTTTACTTAAATAAAATGTGTAACAAACAAGGAGGAAGAAGTAATGTCAAAAGAAAAGTTTGAGAGAACAAAACCGCATGTAA
>ENA-UOOI01002065-UOOI01002065.1-fermentation-metagenome-genome-assembly--contig:-NODE-2065-length-18587-cov-2.603389_pt1 | contig 18587 bp, 25 predicted proteins | sample MGYA00245779_ERZ724027 | MGnify/ENA primary metagenome ERZ724027 (study PRJEB28704, sample SAMN03018318) | fermentation metagenome | biome: anthropogenic terrestrial biome; feature: soil; material...
TAAAATGTGATCTTAGTAGTCTGTTCTTAAGCGCTTCCGGGACTGATCCGTTCTCGATGTTGCTTTGCAGGATATCCGATGCATAATTACATTCAACCATGATGTAATTTAGGCCGCGAAATCGGTACTTGACGTAATAAGTATCCGTTGCAAAAAGAAGCTTCTCACCGGTCTTGTTGCTGTAAACCAAGTATCCCAAGGGATCAGGTGCATCGTGCTGAGTGTCGAACGGCAAGATCGTAAACGTACCGATCTGGAACTGCTCCAAAGCCTTAACCGCCTTCACCCCGTACCCTGTGAGCCCAATCGCGTCCTTGGTGCCCTTGGATGTGTAAATACTCACACCCGCTTTTAAAACGTCTGCCGAAGCCTTGCTGTGGTCCCTATGCGAGTGAGTGACAAGGCAGCCATCAATCTTGCTCAGTTTAAAGTCCAATCCTTCTTTAATTTTTTTGATCGGGATGCCGCATTCCAGCAGTAGGGATGTCTGCCCGTCAGAGATTTTATAGCAATTTCCTCCACTGCTGGATGCAAGCACTTTAATCTCCATCTAAAATCCCGGTTCCATTTTCACTTGGTCAGGCTGTCCCTGCTTCTTTTCTTCTTCCTTTGGCTTCTCAGGTTCCTTTTGATCCGGTTCGGGTTCGCCATTCGACACTTTTATATTTTCTGGTTCTACATCGATTACCGTTCCATTGGCGTTCTGATCGATCTCATGCTGCACCTTTTCATCCGCGTCATAGACGTCCATCACTTCATATTCTGTATGCATGCCCATCGCAAGCTCAGGAGCGTAGGCACGGACAAACCATGCCGCCGCCCGATACATCAACATCTGCTGTGGCATCGTCTGCCACTTACTCCCGTTCTTGCTGTACCAGCCTTCCTTTTTGGCCATGCCAATAGTCACTTCAGATCCTTCCAGCTTCTCACCAGTTTCTTTCTCGACCGCCCAAGCTTTACATCCCCAGCTGTCCGTGCCTTGCTTCCCTGTCCACTCGTACCTGATCGCCGTAAATCGACCGCATGTGTTAAAAGTACTGATTAAAAACTGTGATGACCAGCTCGGACTACCATGTACGATGTATAGATTCTGCATTACCATCAGAGGATCAGCATTCATCCGGCTTGCCATATTCAGGGCAATAACACAATTTGGTATGTTGCTTTGGTACTCTTTTGGTACTAGGGACGACTTGGAAAGTAAGCTCGCTGCTCTCTGCGCCAGATTAAAGCTTGCCAGGCTTCCGAACCCCGGGATGATGTCTGCTTGCTTTACTTCCGCTAATTGTTTTTCTTCGTTATTGTTCATGATCAGACTGCCTCCTTAATTTCGTTCTCTTCCAGCTCCACTCGGAGCTTTTTATCTTGTGCTGATACTATTAATCCAATAACCTGTGCATCCACATCTGCCAGCTCCGTTACCGACTCCTTATTGTCAATAAATATTGGTGCCGAAAAGCCGTAATATTCTGACAGAGTGTTGATAATATCCAGCCCAACATTGATACGAGCTGCATTATTGAGATCGCTGTAAGGCACTCCATCATATACAGTCTCGCAGCAGTCCTTTAAATCACCGTTGACCTGGGTTTCAAATAACTTAAACCTTGCCATTTTAAACTTGCTGTTGATACTAGACTCTAGCAGACTGACCTTCGTTTTTGTAAATTCTTCTGTTAGGTAAAGCTGTTCGTCCAGACTTTCCAGCGCAGCCGACAGGCGCTTCTGCTCTTCCTGTAATTCCTTAATCCTTGCCATAGCCTTCTTGTGCTGTTCTTCCTTGCTGAGATCCGTCTGAAGCTTTTCGGCTTCTTCCTGTAGCTCTTTGATGCTTTCTTTTTCAGTGTCTACCTGCTGTTTGGTGCCAGCCCTGAGGGACTCGATGTCCTTCCTGATTGCTTCCATCTCAGCGGTTTTTGCCTTAAACTCTTTTGTATCCTTGACGTCCTGCAAGCCATTCTCAGCGGCTTTTACCTTGGCTTCTGTCTCCTTAATGCTTCGGGTTATGGCGTCCGCTTCAGCCTTGAGCTTTTCAATGTCTTCTTGCAGATCGTTGTAGCTGATCTTATAGTCCGCAGTTTCCGATACTCGCTTTTTCCCGTCCGCATTGATCTTCTCCAACCGCTTTGATTTATCCAGATTAAAAGCTTTCAGCGCCTTTTCCCTGGCTTCTTCCAGCTGATCTTCCGGAATGCTCTGCCCACATGTCGGGCAGACAGTTTCCTGATTCAGCTCAAATTCCTTTTCGTTTATTTCGCGGAACTTATCTCTAAGTGTTTGAGCTTCCGCTTCGCCATCGGCTATGTGCTTCCTTATCCTCTTGGCTTCATTGTCTTTTTCATACACGACGTTTTGCTTCTCCCGAAGCTGCTTCTTCAAGTTGTCCAGCTTTTCAACCGTTCCTTTTCTCACATCCCATTTGCGGGTTTCGTACTCAGAGCGCATCTTCAGCAGATCTGATTCCAATCGTGCAATCCCCTTTTCTTTCTCGGCAACCTCTCCCCCGGCTTCGATGCGGGATATCGTCTTGCGATGGATATCCTGCACCTCCTGCAGCTCTGCAATCTGTTTCCTAATGCCGCCGAAATCCAATCCGCTAATATCAGGCAGGCCGTTTTGCACCTCGTCGATTCGGATGGGGATCCGATCCAGCTCCTGGTTGATCTTTTTCCGCTTTGCCGCGACCACTTTTTTATGGTCGTCGATGGTGCGATCATCAAGCACCTTGCTGAGCTTACTTAGTCGTTTATCCGAACTGATCACATCTGCATCGGATATATCCCCGCAAATCTCCAATAACAGCTCTCTACGATCTTGCCAGCGCTTCTGTTCGTTGAAAAATCGGGGATCCGTCAGCAGCCGGAAGATGTTCTCGTCGCTCAACTCAGCGATCTTTGCGTCATATTCCTTTTTCTTGCTTGGCACATCATTGATGTAATAATCAGTGGTATGCCCGGAAAAGACTTTCTCAGTCTCGCCCCGCTTTTTCGTCCACTTCTCGTAATAGACTTTCTTCAGGACAAGCGGTTTTCCGCCCACCAGCAGGGACGCTTCTACCGAATGATCCATGCCGTTAAGCGCCTCCCCGTCCGGCCCTAGCGTCTTGATTCCGAAATCGCTCCGGTTCAGGCTGTCCTTGTCGAACAGCACCCATAAAAATGCATCGTACAGGGTTGTCTTTCCGGTGGCGTTATCGCCATAGACATTGGCGCTCCGACCGTTCAGATCCAGCTCAAACTTCTTAATTCCCTTAAAATATTTAAGCTTCAGCGATTCTAATGTGATTCTCATGCGATCTCTCCTTTCTCTTCCAGCACCTCCTGGCACCAGCATCTCCCGCATATATCAGGCCAATGGCCTGTGTATTGCTCAATTTCGCTTGCCGGCTCGTTTGCTAGGTATTCCTCCCGGTACGGACACCAATCCGGCTTAATACCTATCCCGTATCTATCCGGGCATCCGTATCTTATAATCGCTCCTGGTCTTGTATCCGGCCTTGTGCTAAGCGCTTTGTCAATGGCTCTCAATTTTTTAATCCTCCTTGTTAATCACTTGCTTTTCATATATAATATAAGTAACGTTTTTTCTTCTGGAGCTCTCACGCAAGGGCTCCTTTTTCTTGCCTGCAAAACCGTATGGAGCTACAGGCACCTTCCAACCTCATAATCTGGTTCAGGATTTGTTCCTGCGCCTCGCCTCCTTCCCCGCACGCCATAGACACAATGTCCGGCATGGATCTCTGTACCTCATCCATCTCGTTTTGGAGCATCAGGATTGCCATTGGCATGTTAGTCGCATCCAAATCCGGCAGAACTCTCTGACCGACCGGGGATGTCTGTTTGAGGTGGTCGTACTCCAGCCACCGAGCCCTGTATGCCTCCGCCATCCGGCAAACCACGTCATCTGGTGGGACTGTCTTCCCAGACTCGTAATCCGCAAGGGATCTGGGGCTGATATATACTGCTTCTGCCGCCTTTTCGCGGCTTAATTTCGCGGCTTTTCTGGCCATCTTGTAAATGTTTTCACGTTTGTTCTGCATTGTTTTCACCTCCTTTCTGCCATATAATCTTAGTAACAAGTCAATCACTCCTTTCTTTGCTTCACCTCTTCAGCATCCGACCGATTCACACTTCTCATCGGATTCGGATGCGGCCCTGATGGCCGCCATTGCAACCATTTCGTAAAATATTTTCATCCTGTCTTCTGCGTCATCGTTTCTTATGATCTTCATATCCGCCAGTTCAGGGTTCGGTAGTCTGCTCATCAGGCTCCCTCCCTGCCTTGAACTTGTTGATAAAGTAGAACTGGCCCTTCCCCTGTTACTTTTGGAGTACGTCTCAGGATCACATTCCCATCAGCGCTGTTCATAGTTGATTCCTTGATCTCGAAAATCCCTAATTCCATTGACCGCTGAGTCGGCATGTTGTAATCGGATCCTTTTCGTTTGATAAGATATCCGTTCTCCCGGAGATACTTAAAAAGTTTCTTTTCTCCCGTATCTATGCCATTTTGCTTAAGTAGCTTTGCGAGCTCCCGGACAAGGATGGTAGACGGAGACGCCGATACGCTATCGGCAAAAAGGATTTTTGGTCTATCTTCCTCTGCCTTTGCTTCAAGCTTTTTGACCTGAGCATCATAAATCTTTAGTGCCCTTCCCATGACCATTTCTGGATCGTTCCACTTTTTTTCAACTTCCAGAAAATACTGCCGAGCCTCTTTTCCCCGATCCGTGCGCTGGATCATACAGATCTCTTTTGCCATGTCGATTGTGAGTTGATAGTCACAAATGCTTCTCATAACCCGACGATCACCTTCAATTTGAAAGCGGTCATTTTTGACCGGGTTGAAATCAATGCCCTTTTCAAACCCATATTCGCACATTCGCGGAAACCAATGTCGAAACTCTGTTTTGACTTCTAAAAATTTATACAGCCTTCTCGCCAGCACCGTTGGCTTGTCATTTTCGATTTTGATCAAGCTCTTCACTTCTTCTCCCCCTTCCTTTTCTTCCGATAGTCCAAAAAGTACGAATTGCTTGCCTTCTCTGAAGACATCCAGTCCTGCATAATGTTCAATTCGTTTAACAGCCACTGCTGGAGATCCACCAGCGGTTCGGCGGGACAATCCAGCATTTTTATTAAATCGCTCAAGTTGCAAAAAGCCTGATTTGCGGTTGCATATTGTGTACCGACATCTGACGCATTTCGGATTAACTTGATGCTGCTTTCAGTTCTTTGCCTTACTGCGACTGCATATTTGGCCATTTGCAGCTTAGTCATCCTTCTTGCCCTCCATTCTCTCCCTATAGTCCGCGTAGGATTCTTCCGTTTCACTCCCATGCCAGCTGTTCAATATGCTCTGTTCTTTTTTCAACCATTCTTCAAGTCCACTCAGCTGATGTCGTGCCTCCTTACTCAAATCCATCTCCGAGTCCATTTTCATATCCCAGGCGATACACGATGCGTGGAACAGTGCTCCGGACGACATGCAGAACTGCGTGTGGGATGCCTTACTTTCCTCCTGCATAGTCTTCAAAGAGTATCTTTTAATGTTTTTCTTAACTGTTTCACAATATTTTTGGACTTCCCGATCTGTCACTTGTGCTTCCTCCTTTCTTCGTCCCTCACCTTATGGCAGCTCCACAACATGAGGGCAAATACACTAAAAACCAGTGTGATGATCACCCGTTCGCCTCCTTTCCTTCTCTTCTTCCTCTTCATCCTCGGCGATTACAAACGCCACGATCGCCGCGAAGCTGAGTACCATCAGCCACATCCCCGTCATCATCCAGCCTCCCTTCCGATGCCGACGATAAAGCGATCAGCATCATGATCAAAACGATTGCGCCCAATTCGTTCCCTCCTTTATGCGGATTCTTCGTTGTGGCGTTTAGAACCATAGATGTTCAAAAAATATATATCGTCGGTGCTTACGCCAAAATGCTTTGCTATCCTCTGCGCAACATTAATATTCGGAGTACGGCGGCCATTTTCGTAATGGCTGTACGTCGACCTTTTGACTCCTATGCTTTTTGCCGCTGTTTGCTGAGTCTCTTTGCTCCTTGCTCTCAGCTCTTTCAATGTATATTTTTTATCCAATACTGTCCCTCCTTTTCCACAGCCTTCCTTGCCCAGCAGGTAGTCTGTTGACGCTCCCAGCGCTTCTGCAATCCTGCCGATTATGTCAACTCTCGGCATTCTTCCGCCATTTGTATACCGAGATATCGTAACCTCGGTTACTCCTACGTCTTGAGCAAGCTCCCTTTGCGTGATACATCTGTCTTCTATCAAATCACGCAACCTTTCTGTAAATATATTCATAGTCAACCCTCCTCTCTCCCTTAACCCAGTGGCGTTCTGCACCTATAATTATATCTACGTTGGGCGACAATGTCAACCCTTTTTCAAAATAAAATATACTTTTTGTAACATATGTTTCTTTTCGTATCATAATGCGGTAATATAACGATGGAAGGTGATGACACTATGTCTTTTCCAAGCAGGCTAAGACAATTAAGATCAGAAACAGGATTAACTCAAGAAGAATTAAGTAAAAGACTGCATATAAACAGGACAACTTATGCCCATTACGAAACGGGTAGAAGATTGCCTGATATGGAAACTATAAGAATGCTTGCTAATTTTTTTGATTGCTCCGTTGATTATATAATCGGGGAATCAAATATGCGCAAGTCGAAGCAGGAGGACACGTCCCCAGAAGAGCTACCAAAATCCCTCGAAGAATATGTTAAGCAGGCAGACGAATTGACACTTTATGGAGACGCTGTGAGCGAGAAGCACAAAAAAGCTATCCTCGCAGCCCTGAAAGCTGCATATGAAGCTGTTATCAAGGCAAATGAAGAAGATAAAAACAAATAAATAAGCATACAATATGACGTTGTGAGGCATCTACGATGACAAAGCAAAAAGTGTTGGGCATTGTACAGAAGTATGGAACCAGGGATCCGCAGGTAATCGCGGAAGCAATGGGTATCATTGTAATCTTCCCTTTGCTGGATTCGGACACTATGATGGGACTTTGCGCCAGAATCCTGAATCGGAAGGTTATCGTTTGTAATGGGTTCTTAGAGTCTACCGCGCGTACCCTTGTTTTGGCACATGAACTCGGGCACGCTCTGCAGCATGGCGGGGTTAATGCGTTTATACTCCGCGACGAAACGCTTTTCCCGCCTGGCAAAATAGAGAATCAAGCCAACCGATTTGCCGCCGAACTTTTAATTCCTGATTCCTTATTTGCTGAGTATGCAGGATGCACTGCCGAAGAGATCGCATATGCAGAAGATCTTCACCCTAAATTGTTTGAGTACAAAATCCTAGATCCGTTTAATACGGATTTTTAATTTGACCATATGCAGAAATATTTGCCCGTTTTGGTGGATGTTTCTGAAGGAAATAAAAGGAGGAATCTATAATGAAGTTACTCAAAATGCTTATTGCCAAACTACCCAAAAAGCTGAAACGCATACTTAAGATCACCGGGATCACAGCGGCATCGCTCTTTGCAGCACTTATAATTATCGCCATAATTGCTATTGCAACAGATCCGAGTAGCCTGGATGTGACTGCCACACCGTCCCCCAGTGCTGCAGCTGTTGCTAAGGTAAGCCCTACCCCATCTCCTACTCCCACGGCTACGCCAATGCCTACACCGACACCAACTCCTACCCCCACTCCAGCCCCGACGCCCACTCCTACAGCTACGCCAAAACCAGAAGCTGTAGCACAAAAGCCCGCAAGTGGCAAGCTGGAAGTGCATTACATAAACGTCGGGCAGGGAGACGCGATCCTGATAAAAGCGACCAATGGCGAAGCGATGATGATAGACGCTGGAAACAATGGAGATGGCGGATCCCTCTGTGGATATCTAAAAAATCATGGCGTCTCAAAGCTCAAATACTTTATTGGCACTCATCCACATGCCGATCACATCGGAGGAGCCGACGACATCATTAATAATTTTGACATCGGGCAAATCTATATGCCCAAAGCATCTGCAAATTCCATAACCTTTCAGGACGTTTTAAATGCAATCCAGCGTAAAGGGCTTAAGGTTACTACTCCCGTTCCGGGAGCCACTTTTGGCCTTGGCGGTGCACAATATACGATCCTTGCGCCCAACGGCGGCGGTTATTCTGACCTCAACAACTATTCCGTTGTCCTCAGGATGGTATATGGCAATACCTCCTTCCTCTTTATGGGAGATGCAGAAAAACTTTCGGAAAATGAGATACTAAGTACCGGCAGAACTGTTGATTCCGATGTTATCAAGGCCGGGCATCACGGTTCCGATTATTCTTCCGGAGATAGCTTCTTACGCGCTGTGTCTCCAAAATATGCCGTGATAAGTGTTGGAGCCCGTAACCAGTATGGGCACCCCGCAGAAGCTGCACTCGGAAGGCTGGCATCTGCTGGCGCGCAGATCTACCGGACGGATCAATCAGGTACTATAATAGCAACGACAGACGGCAGTAAAATCACGTTTGATAAAGGGGCAAGCCCCGCCAAGGGCGGAACGCAGGTTGCGTCAAACAAGGGATCAGGAGGATCCGGCGGATCTGGTGGGAGTGGATCAGTCAGGAAATCATCCGGTCAAGCATCCACTCCCCAAAAGTCTACATCTGGAGGTGGCGGCGAAAAGCAAGCAGCTGTAAAGCCCGCATCTACTCCCGCGCCTCCGGCACCGGAAAAAGGTGGGGAAGTCTTTATCACGAATACCGGGAACAAATATCACAGAGGCGGATGCCGATATTTGAAGAAAAGTAAGATCCCGATCACCCTGGAAAAAGCAAGGAAGAGCTATCAGCCTTGTAAAGTCTGCAACCCGCCGAGATAAGGAGATGATTTGATGCAGGTAACGATAGATCGCTTTGAAGGTAAGTATGCCGTCGTCGAACTGGAAAATAGGACTATGGCAGACATGCCAGCCTCCCTAGTGCCGGAAGGAGCCGAAGAAGGAGACATCCTTAAAATTACGATAGATAAGGAAGAAACAGAAAAAAGGAAGAAACACATCAAGAAATTGATGGATGAACTCTGGAAATAAAATCGACTGCCGGTATATCCGGCAGCTTATTTTTTAGGAGGGAGCAAAATGGAGAGGCAGAAGAAGATAATAGAGGGATCCCCTACTGCTGCGATCTATGCCAGGAAGAGCAAGGCGACGGAAAAGGGAGAATCAATCGAAAACCAGATCGGAAGGTGCATATCCTTATGTGAGATGCGGGAATGGGGATATGTAGTCTTTTATGACTATGATTATTCCGGCCAGAATACAGATCGTCCGGATTTTGAAGAGATGATGAAGCGGGTCTATGACGGGGAATTTAAGTACCTCGTGTGCTATAAGCTGGACAGAGTCAGCCGGTCTGTCAGCGACTTCTCCCGGCTGATCAGCGAAATGGACTCTATAGGAGTAGCATTTATATCGATCAAAGAAAACTTTGACCTTACAACCCCTATGGGTAGGGCAATGATGATGATCACTGCCGTTTTTGCGCAGCTGGAACGGGAGACAATAGCCGAGAGAGTAAGGGATAACATGATTGACCGCGCCAAAATGGGAAAGTGGAATGGCGGGCCGGTGCCTATGGGATACAAGGCAAAGCAATATGCAGTACAAAAAAACGACCATATTAAGAAAATGACGAAGCTTTTAATCGCAGAATCAGAAGCTAAAACAATAAAAGCACTCTATGATATGTACCTTACGCCGGAAGGATCGATCCGAAAATGTTGTTTTTGGATGAACGAAAACGGGTACAGAACAAAGAGAGGCGCAGAATGGTCGCAAAGCCAGATCGCAAGGATCCTGCAGAATCCGCTATACTGCATTGCTGACCGCGATGCTTACGCCTACTATAGCAATCATATGCGTGCGGAAATTGTGGATGATAAAAAGGATTTTGATGGGAAGCATGGCCTTATGTTTTACAACCGACGAAAGCCTTACAAAAAAACCACGCGTGTACGGGAAGAGGATGAATGGCTCCTTGTAATTGGGGAACACGAAGGTATCATACCCGGAAAAGTATTTGCGAAGGCACAGCTTAAAAGAGAGCAGAGAAAAACACAGGCTCCCCGGTCTGGTCAAAGCGTAAGATCCCCACTTGCAGGATTGATCAGGTGCGGAAGATGCGGGGCGGCTATGATAACCGCCGGATCAAAGAAAAATGTGCATCCGGGATCAGCATATAATGTATACTTTGCTTGCGGCACAAGGCGGCAGAAATCAAAGGAGTTATGCGACAATAATAGCGTTCGAGCAGATGACCTGGAGAAAATGGTTGTAAAGTGCATAGCTGGATTGCTGGAAAATGAAAAGGCACTGGATAGGGCACTGAACACCGCAAATGATAAATTAGAAGACAGGCGGATCCCACTGCTGGCAGAGCGTAATAAATTGCAAAGCCAGATTGACTCCCTGGACTCCGAACTCAAAAATCTTGTTAATGCTCTCGGGAAAGGGATCCTGCCGGAATACGTAATAAAGAACAAATATAAAGAGCTCGATCGGAAGAAAGATGAGCTGGTGAAGACTTGCGACAGAATAAATGAAGAGCTGGATCAGGACTGTGCAGAATCCTATGACATGGATGCGGTCAAGGAACATATCAAAAATTTTGGAGATTCGTACCAGTATTTGAGCCTGGAAGAAAAGAAAAAGCTTTTGCGAAGCATCGTGAAAGAAATCATAATAGATAAAAATAAGGCTACGCTGATACTCTATTTTTTACCCGGAAAAGAGTATAATCTTGAACCTGATCCGGATGATGACACGTTTTGCTCCTGCAAGGACATGGGTGCGGGAGCAAAACACAAAACGATACGCCTATACTTAAAAATAAACGATCCATCAGATCTGCCGGAAAGTACTCTAGGGGATCGCATCCGCAAGCTCAGGATAGAAAAAGATATGACGATCTCGGAGCTTGCAGAAAAATGTGAGATCTCTGCAGATACCTTGCAAGGTGCTGAAACAGGACGCCGCTTCCCCAATATAAGCACCATCAATAAAATCAGCAAAATCCTTGATACAGCAAACAAATATCTATTTGAATCCTTACCTGAAGATACCCCTGCCCATATCATCAAAAAGTACCGCTTGATAAACGGGTGGACTCAGCGAGACTTAGCAAGCGCAAGCGGAATCAAAAATGGAACCATAGCAGCATACGAAACTGGACAAACTAAAGGAGCGGCCGGTAAAACTCTGAAGAAAATATATAAAGTTTTGGGGTATAAAAAATAGCCCGGTTTCCCGGGCCTACCTTTTTCCCTCTCCTTTCTATTCAGGCTTTCACTTTCCATGTATGGCCGCAACTCTGGCAGACAGCCATCGTTTTGTTATTATACTTTATCTTCCCTGATCCTTTGCTCCTGCCAACGAGCAACCATAGCCCGGCAGTGCAAAGGATTAAAAATCCTCTTCCCATATGCCATAATAATCCCCTGCGGTGGCCCCTTACCTTACCCCCTGTTTTCTCTATCGATACATTAACATTCTCTGAACCGCATTTTGGACATATCATTTATACTTCCCCCTTCTGCCAGGATAGGTTCCCGGCAAGCCTTCTTTTGTTTTTATGCCAGTTATGATGCCACCGGCGGAGCCTTAACACTATGCCAAATAAATCTTTTTGCCTATCCTCGCCTCCTCTGCTTCCAAATCGATCGGACAGATCTCCTGCACTGATGCGCCGACGGATATCTTTATGCCTTCAACCTTTATCCTGCCGCTGAACAGGCCGGACACGGTCTCCTGCATTTCCGGAGTTACCTCCACATCCTCTGGATGATCAAAGGTGTGCAGATAGGAGTTTTCGGTTCCTCCCCACTCCCATGACCTTGTGAGTATCTCCCCATCCGGACAGATACAGATGTGCAGTGTGATCGTGCATCCGTCTGATCCCCATGGAGCCACCTGGCAGATCATGCCGCCTGGACGGTACATTTCTGACTTATAGTCCTTCCCCATCTCTATCGTGGTACCTTTGTCTCCGTTCTCTTTTTCGATTGTGATTTTCATTTTTATTCCTCCTTTTATGGCGCCCGGGCTTGTGACCGGGCTGCGCATTACCGGGGTTTCCCCTGTCACTCCGCTTATGCTGGGTAACCTATATACTCGCCGGTAACCATATTGGTATGCCAGCGTATAATCTGTACCGTACCAGTGTATGCAGCATACATCCCACCTCCGGGTCCCGGTACAAACTTTGTCCAGCAGGGCACGTTACGCTCTGCTGTTGTCCAGCCCGTCTTTTTAAGGAGGGCTTTTCTACTGTTGGCAAACACACCGTTGCCAACATATTTAGGACCATATCGTGTATTAACGAGATGGACGTAAACCTCATTGCCGGTCTCGTCGATGACTGCATCTATCGGCATAGTGCCGTCACCCCGCAGGATATCAAGCTGCATTCGCGCTTCCTGCAAGCTCCGTTCGTCTTGCCGGATGCTGACGCAGCAATCCTCAATGCTGGTCTGGCCTTCACTAATTCTTTCGTTCCGATTCTCCATACCTTTTTTTTCACCCGTGTAATGGTATTTTCGATAGATTCTGCAAGTGCCTTGCCGTAAAGTTTCATAATGTTTTCTCCTTTCTGCCGGGGGCTCACCCCCCGGCATGACCTTTTATGTAGTTACTCTTCTTCAGCTTCCTCTTTGAGCGTTCTCTCGATTCTTGCTTCCAGTTCCTTGATTCCTTTCAGTGCTTCTGGCACGAACTTTGGGTTTGCTTTCTTAATTTTTTCCAGATTTGCCTTATCCTTCGCGAGAACCTTTTTCAGATTGTCTGACTTTTTCGATTGCTGGAAGTGGTAAACAGGTTCTTCCGGAAGATCTACTCCGAAACAATTTGCGAATTCATTGATTGCAATTTCTTCGTTGCTGCTGCAAACTCCCGCCCACCTTTTGTCATCCTTACTGATCTTGATGGATGCGTTCCATGCCACTTTTGCTCTGGATCCCTCTGTGCAAGCCTGCCTCTGAATAATTCTCTGAAAACTTTCTTTGGTCATTTTTACGTCCTCCTTTGTTTTTGTCTTCCTCTTGACTACATATATAGTATATACGATGTGTACACAGGTGTCAAGTGTTTTTTCACCTTTTTAAAAAGTTTTTTGAAATATTTTTATAGCAAGAAAGCCGGATTGCTCCGGCTTTATGATTCTTATTTTGAGCGCTTTTTCTGCACGCGTTCCGCTTCTTTCATCAGCTCCCTTTTCTTTGCCCGGATCCACTCTGTCCTGTTCCCGTACCCGGTTATCTCAAGAGCCTTGTCCAACTCATCCAGTTCCTTGCTACTCATCCTCACGGTCAGCCTTATGTTGTCTTCTTTATCGCTCACGCTCCCTCCCCCCTCAGGCGGAAGGTATCTGCCATCTTTACCATATCGTCTGTGCTGTAATTATTGTAGATATTCTGCAATTTGCGTTCATATTCGACCCGGTAAAAATCCTTGTCCTGTTGCTGATCCTCTACATGGCCCCGAAAAATCTTTGACATCCGGTTTGGCCATCCAATCTGTCTTATTACCTTTACAATCCCGGTATTGGCATCACTAAATATCATCGTCATGCCGTACCCCATGCCCTTCTCCAGCGGCTGGAAGGTATATGGCTCCGACAGGTGCCAGCAATAGGGAACATCCAGCCAGTTCGCACTGCCGAACTTAAACAGCAAAAATATTATGCCTTCCTTATAGAGGATACCCAGTTTTACATCCCCGGAGCGGAATGCCTCTACCTCCTTGTCCTTCGGAGTCTTATAAAACACGTACAGCACTCCTCCAGCTTGCTCGAACTCAAATATCGGCACCTCTGGATACCTGTTCTTTCCTTCCTTCAATGGCTTACCAACTTCAAATTTTTGCATTTATTTTGCCTCCCATGATCTTGAAAATTCTTTGTCTTTGAACAAAGATGCTAATCCTGATATCTGTTTTAATCTCAGAATTTCATCCCAATCCATGCCTAAATTCTTTGCTATCCATTCATCACTCATACCGGAATCCACCAGTTCAGACACTATATTGGTCATTAGTTCAACATCATGCGTTCCTCTGGCCCTGTTGTGTCTGATGGTAGACGCTATGCGGTTTTCGATTGGCTTGTCTATAATTGATACAGGCAAGTATCCTCCTTCCCTCTTATAGATGTCTTTGTGCTCCAGCATAACCCGGTACCGATGAAACCCGTCAACTATCTCATACATGTCGTCTTTCTTGTCGTAATAGCAGACTATAGGCATCGTATAACCATCCTGCTTTATAGACTCATATAGCAGCTTCATTTCGGGCGGTGCAACCTTGTTAGGGTTCCACTCATTAGCCCGAATCTTTTCGACCGGAATAGCCTTTATGCCGTAAACCGGGCTTCTAAATGTTTTCCCCTCTCTCGTCATCTTATCAGCTCCTTTAACTTGTTACAGACATATTCCACTGTCGATCTTCTCTTATCCCTTTCCAGAGATAAAATTTGCTCTGCCAGCTCTGCCAATTGTATCCTGATATGCTCTATCTCTTTATCCGTAACCTCAAATTTCTTATTTTTCTTTGCTGCTCTTTTCATAAAAGTTACATCATTATCGTTTTTCTTAACGGATTTAAAACCACATCTTTTAAACAAAGGGAGCATATACGCTGTAGCAAACGTTGTCATGTCCTTATCATCGATTAACACATGGTCCAGCAGGCTTTTACCTATTTCTTTGCCCTGCTGTCTTTCATTTATCAAAAACCCTTTCACCCGCCTGGTATTTTTAGTATCAGCTATAGATATAACCCCAAGCAAAGCACTGCTCTCATAATATCCATATTGGATGCCCTTGCCGTTTATGGACACTTGCTTTTTCTGCGCCTGATTGGAGCTTAAAAACCTTACGTATGTGCCACTATCTATTAGTCTGATCATGCTATCTCCCCCTTATAATGTTCTTGTATTTGGCTATAGTGGCCTTCCTTTTCTCTTTCTCCTTTTTTGTCTGTGCGAACCCCATATATTTGCACGTGTGATCGTTCTTCATGATACGTATACACATCCTTTTATAACTAGGCACGGATTTAAAATCTGTTATATCTGCATCATCGGGATAATCCTCAAATCTAACCGGCTTCTTAGCTGTCTTATAATTTGTTTTATCACCAACATCAAAATCAAGCCCTTCATTTTCTAACTCTTTGATTGTTTGCTTAGATAGCACTCCCCTTTTTTCTCTCCAAAATTTTATTGAAGTTTTGAATTTTTCTATATAATTATTTCTTGCTTCTTCAGGGAGAGTATCAAGTAAGAATTTTAAATATGATTTCCAGGTATGTCCATCAGGAAGCTTAATCGATTTCCATCCCATAGCTGTTGTATTGCCATATATACCAGCAAAATTAACACCGTTTACCCTTCCGATCAGCTTTCCCCATGTGTGGGGCTCTACTGCCTTATACACTTTTAAAGCCCCCATAGCTGCATCGTTAAATGGGCTGGCTACCCTCATATCATGTATGGATAAACCGGCCTGATAAAACAGATCATAAAGCTTGTTATAGCTATACATGAACTTCCCGTTAGCGATCCATATATCCTCCACTCTCCAATCGTAGATAGGATAAGCATTCGCCACATTATTCTGATCTGGATTTATATTAATCCATTGGATACCTTTATATTGATTGACTTTATTTTTGCTAGTAATAGCGCTTTGCCTGTTCAGGCTTTCATCCGTACGGATCCCGATCAAAACAGCAGTGTTTCCATTTTCTCCGGCGTACCATTTGCCAAAGTTATTCTGTACATCGTAGTCCCATGTTTCTTTCTTAAATTCAAACGGTACGTTATCCTCATTTATTACTGCTTCATGGTCAGGCATATCCCTAACCCATATATCTTTTTTATCTTTGTCCCACGGAACCCAATGATCCTGCTCCATGTTCACTGCACATTGCGCTGCTACAGGCAAACACAACCAATATTTCTTTATGCCCGGATAAGATTCAAAGCACTTTGTTACATAATCAGTAGTGGCCTGGTACTGGGCTTCGTAGTCCAGATGGTACATGGCCAGCTTATAAAGCATATTATTTTCTCTTGCATAGTCGTAAGCCAGGTTCAACAATATTCCGCTATCCTTGCCTCCACTAAAAGCAACCATAATATTGTCAAACTCACCGAATATATATTCCGTCCGCTTTGCAGTTGCATCGTAGACATTTATATCAGTATATACTTTAGGCAATTCCGTCACCGTCCTGTAGTTCCTTTGCAATTTTTACGGTATTTTTCTTCATCCTTTTGGCTTTTCCACCCTTCTTTCCTGTTTTCCTCCCTTTGCAATGTACATACTTTTCTATTATGCTTTCCACATCTTCATCTTTTTGTTCTTCAAGTTCATTCTTAAAAGCATCAACCAAATTTTCCTTGCGGCTCAGGCACTCCAGTATTTTTTCGTCCAGACTGTCAGCTGCGCAGATATCAACATAGTGTACATTTTCTGTTTGCCCCATTCTATGGACTCTGTCCTCACTCTGACTCCTAGTCGCGAAGTCCCAGTCGTTGCTATAGTAAATTACATAGCTGCAAAACTGCAAGTTTAATCCATAGCCCGCGCACCCTTTGTTCGCCACTAAAAATTGAGACTCGTTTTCAAACCTATCTAGATTTTCCTGCCTTGCTTTTTGATTAAGCTCCCCGTAAAACTCCACTGCCGTTCCCTCTCCACGTTCCTCATTAATCAATTTCGCAATAGATTTTATTTCGTGGGTATGTGTGCAAAATATGATTGTTTTTTGGTCATCCATCCCAACCAGTTCCATCAGCTTTTGCATCCGCGGGTTATCCATGTCATCTTTAAAAAACGGCTCAGTCACAAATTTGTCTTTCGTGATCTTAACATGCAATCCACTGATGACGTCCTGCAGCCCCGTAAAAAGTCTGTAAATAGTATATGAACGCCATTCATCAACATAATTCAGAAGAGTATTAGCGACGTCAACATAATGGCGATCCTGCTCATCGCTCATATAGCAATATGCAGTACTATATGTTTTCTTCGGCAAGTCCAGGCACTCAGACTTTTTCACCTGGTAGCAGTATGGAGCCATTTTTTCAACCAGATAGTCAACGTTCAATACGCTTCTGATTTTTCCATAATCATCATACTCCAGATGATTTGCTGAAAAACTCCAGTATGACGTATATCCAAATATCCTCCAATCTAAGATATACCATTGGGAAAATAAATCCGCTTCGTTCCTTGTTATGGGAGTTCCGTTCAGGATCAGCCTGTACGGACAGCATTCTGCCAGCCTGGTAATATTAATAGTCCTTTTTGCCATATGATTCTTGACGAGGTTGCTTTCGTCAACTATAAGCATTACCTTGTGCGTTTGTACGAGCCGCAACAGCCTGAAATTAAGGCTGATGCTGCTGGATAGGCTCTCTATGCCAGCCACAATAAACATGGAAACATTGCCTTCTATGTGCTTCCTGAGTTCTCTCCTGATGGTTTCTTTGACCGAGCAAGGGCATAGCCATAGGATCTTATCTATCCTGCCGTTGCTATACCTCTTGGCAGCCAGTTCAACTGCAATGCGCGATTTTCCAGTTCCCATTTCACAATAAAGTGCTCCCACTTTCAGGCGGCTGAGCTTTTCAACAGCCGCCTTCTGATGATCGTATAATCCGGTTTTAGTCACAATTGGAACAGCACCGCTCATTTCCAATACCCTTCTCTTACTTTGTCATCGAATCCCGACTCCTGCAGGGCTGTGTAATAGCCCTGCCACTCATCATAAAAGCTCTGGTGCATCTTGACACCGTATTTATAGACGGCATCCAGCGTGCTGGCAAGATCTGTCAAGCTCCACTGCTGCTTGATGGGTCGGGGCGTATCGAATGTGGGATACAGCCGGTCTTTGCTGTCTCTCCCGGCGAACCTTGCTGCAAAAACAATGTCGTCTGCAATCCTTGTTCGTCGCATGGCACCGTGTATCCTAACTTCTTAACTTTCCCGTCTTCGATTATCTCAACTTTGATATTGTTCATTTCGTTTCCTCCCTCAATTCATCCTATATATAGTATATACGATGTGCATACTATTGTCAACACAAATATTTGGCTTTTACGAAACTTTTTTAGTCATCATCCATCAGATCCGGCAGAACCTCCTTGCTGGACTTCAGGATGTCCTTCAAACCATTCTTTTTCTCTTCCTCCTTCGGCTCTGCCGGCTTTACGGTGATCGCCGAATCATGGATGGCTTTTGCCTTATCCAATACTCCCTGTGCCGCTCTGGTAAAACGGAACCCGTACATATTCGCGAAGTCCTCCACCTGTGAATAAAACTTCGGGTCTACAACCACTGCTGGCTTCGACCATCTGGATCTGGTTATTTCCCTGGCACTCTCATACAGATCCTTGTTGTCTTCGCTCCATTCGATGGCAAACCAGTCCTTATACTCCCCACTGATGCGATGGTAGATCCAGCGGGTATGCTCTGGCTTATAGTTGGAGTGGATCGCGTTCTCCCTGGTCTCTTTGTCCAAGATAGAGATCGGGAACCCGGCGTTCAGCAATT
>ENA-UOOI01002066-UOOI01002066.1-fermentation-metagenome-genome-assembly--contig:-NODE-2066-length-18584-cov-4.326839_pt1 | contig 18584 bp, 12 predicted proteins | sample MGYA00245779_ERZ724027 | MGnify/ENA primary metagenome ERZ724027 (study PRJEB28704, sample SAMN03018318) | fermentation metagenome | biome: anthropogenic terrestrial biome; feature: soil; material...
AGGTATTTGGCTATGTCAGCGGACAGCTGACCGATGAGATGATGAAAAGTATCATACAGCAGACGCTGGATGGAAAGCACGAGGAATGAAAAGCAGTGACAGAAAGCTGCATCTGAGATATACTGGACTGCATAATGGATTTATAATATGAAAAAGAGACCTGCTTTCAGAAAAAAGATAAGCGGGTCTCTTTTCCGGTAAAGAATTTTCGCCTCTTATATTAACTTGTCATCCAGCAAAAAGTCGATGAGACTGATATTAAGAATACCATTATCGTCGTACCACTGTTTCCCAATATCCTTTCGAATAACAATTTTGGGAAAGGAATCCCCGGTTAAAGAAAAGGGTAAAGTTTCGCTTTTTTGCTTTTCTTCCGTTGGCATGGCATAGGCTGACTGGATGTATATTTTCTTGCTTCCCAGTGAAGCGATGAAATCGATTTCTCTTGCCGTCCGCACGGTGGATCCGTTCTTGTTTTTATCTTTTGAGAATACAACACCTACATCAACGGAGTAGCCTCTTACAATCAATTCGTTATATATCAGGTTTTCCATAATATGAGTCATTTCCTGCTGCCGGAAGCCAAGCCTTGCATTGCGCAGGCCTATATCTTCGCAATAATATTTGTTTGGAAAATCAAAATAGGATTTTCCTTTTACATCATACCGCTTGCTTTCCGAAATGAGAAAAGCATCTTCCAGATGGTCGATATATGTTTTTACAGTGTTTGGAGACAACTTCGTCTGAGTTTTCGATCTTAGAGTATTTGTTATTTTATTCGGATTCGTGAGTGAACCTATGGACGAGCAGATAAGATCCAGGATCTGTTCTAAAATATCCTGACGCCCAATTTTTTTTCGCTCCACGATATCTTTAATGAAAACTTCTGAAAACAATGATTTCAAATAGTTTGTCTTCGCTGTATCTGTCGGCCGGGAAAGAATCAGGGGCATTCCCCCATAAAAAGCATAATTGTCGAAAGCTTTGCTTTTGTCTTCGTCAACTGCCGAATAATATTCGGAAAAGCTGAGAGGATGAACACGTATTTCATCACTTCTACCGCGAAATTCGGTGAGAATCTCCCTGGAAAGCATCTTTGAGTTGCTGCCGGTAACATAGACATCCAGATTGGAAAGTGATTTCAAATCATTTAGTGCATCATAGAAGGTAATTGGCTTCCCGGCTGTGTTATAAGGGTTTGGCACCTCGTCTGACATTTGAATTTCGTCAACAAAAAGATAATAGTTTTCTGATTTTCCTTCGACAATCTTTCTTACGTATTCGGACAGTTCAAGAGGATTGCGAAAGCGTATATCTTTGGCCAGATCAAGTTCTATGGAGAGAATATGATCTTTACTCACTCCATTTTCCAAAAGATATTTTTTAAAAAGTGTACGCAGAAGAAAAGATTTTCCGGATCTTCTGAGTCCGGTTATAACCTTAACCTGGCCATCCCATTGATATTCGATTAACTGTTTTAAATATCGGTCGCGTTTTATTTCCACAAGCATACCCTCCATTCATGTGTTTTCCTATAGGTTCCTATATCCATAATTATAACCAGATTTGAGGGGGATATCAAGATATAGACTGAAAAGTACAGCATAATTAGGCATTACTTTTCACTTTACTTTCCATTAGAGAGTGATCTGCCGCGTGGCACCTGCTTTTTGAAGGTAGATTATTTTTTGATGTGATAATTGAAAAAAGCGGAGCGGGTGGGATTCGAACCCACGTGCCGGTAAACCGACAACCTGATTTCGAGTGCGATACTCCGAACACACTTTACCAGAAATTCACCCCTTTTAACAGTCTTTCACTGAAGTTAATTATAGCAAAAAGCGCAGGAAAGTCAAGGGCTTACAGCTCTCAACATCGCTTAAATACAGGGTTTATTCGAACTCACGAGCTGAGCCTCAAAAATGGCTCAAAAAACGGAAAAAGGAGAGAATTTGGAGAGAAAAGAGAGAACTGAGGAGAGAACTCAAGCCCTCATTTCACCTTGCTTTTCGGACTATCCCAAAAACATTTGAAGAGAAATATTACACCTATCTTCTGCTGTTGACCAAATTTTATGGCAAAGAGGTGTGATTGATGATTACAGAAAAATACTGCAACGAGGTATTGCAAAGCTATCCCAAATACATAACCAAAGAGCAGATGTACCGTATCTGCCATATCAGTAAAAAGACCTGTTCGTTTTTGCTTGAAAGCGGGCTTGTTCCCAACATAGACAATGGCAAGAAAACACGCCGCTTCAAGATCAAGACTACAGATGTTATTGAATATCTGAGGAATAGAGATGATTACCCCGAATTATACAAAGCACCAGATGGTTTTTATCAAGGTAACGGTTGTAAGAAAGCACCGTCCTTTGATGAAGTGTTTTCCAAAGCGGACTTAACCCGTATGCGGCAGTATTATGAGAAGCTGCTGTCAAAACAACCAGATGTAATGACAGTCGAGCAAGTAGCAAACTTCACAGGCTACTGCAAAAACTCCGTTGGACGGTGGTGTGGTAAACAAGAACTAAAAAACTTGTTTATCCGTCAGCGTTATCGTATCCCAAAGGAATATCTTCTGGATTTCCTTGTAAGCAAATTTTTCATAGGTATTGCGGTGAAATCTACAAAACATCAAAAGTTCAATCAAGACATTAGGAAATTGAGAAAATAGCAGTTACACATTTGACTGTGGCTGCTCTACTTCATATAATGAACCCAAAAGACGGAGGTGCGACCATGAGAGAAAAGAAAAGTCATCTGTATTTGGATAGCCACGAAAGAAGCATTTTATTACATAGCCTTGTTGAACTAAAAAATCAACTCATACAGCAAGGCAGATATACAGACTGCGTTGATGAGCTTATTGTTAAGGTCACAACCGCCCGTACCAAGAGGATAAAAATTAAATACAGCTAAATCGTGACACAACTGAGCCGCTTATTCTTTCCATAAGAGTAAGCGGCTTTTCTGCGTTCTCTGGGCGTTTTACATAGTCACCCTGACTAGGTGGCTAAATTTTTATGCGAAAGGAGGACGAAGCTATGTCAAATTGCAAAGTGATTGCTCTGACCAATCAAAAAGGCGGTGTCGGAAAGACAACCACAGCGGTCAATCTGGGTGTAAGTCTGGTGAAGCAAGGGAATAAAGTTTTGCTGATAGATGCTGATGCGCAGGCAAATCTCACGATGGCACTCGGTTACAACAAGCCAGACGATATTCCCATTACGCTCCCTACTATCATGCAGAACATCATAGACGATAAGCCCATTGATGTTCAGAAAGGTGTCCTGCACCACGGCGAGGGCGTCGATCTGCTACCGTCCAACATTGAGTTGTCCGGTTTTGAGGTAAGGCTAATTAACGCTATGAGCCGTGAAAGTGTTCTGAAAACCTGCGTAAGCGAGGTTCGGAAGAATTACGACTATGTGCTTATCGACTGTATGCCTTCCCTCGGCATGATAACCATTAACGCATTGGCGGCGGCTGACAGCGTGGTTATCCCAACACAGCCCCACTATCTTTCTGCAAAGGGTCTGGAGCTTTTGCTTCGCTCGGTATCAATGGTAAAGCGGCAAATCAATCCTAAGCTGCGAATAGACGGTATTCTCATGACTATGGTTATGCCACGCACGAACATTTCAAAAGAAATCACTGCCACAGTAAGGAGTGCATATGGGCAGAAAATCAAGGTCTTTGACAGTGAAATTCCGCACTCTATTCGTGCTGTGGAAGCCACCGCAGAGGGCAAGAGTATTTTTGCCTACGATAAAAGCGGTAAGGTTGCTGCCGCCTATGAACAGTTCGGAAAGGAGGTGGCAGACATTGGCGAGAAGCAGAGAAAACAAAATCGAGCTGACCGCATACGATGACCTTTTTCAGACAGACGAAAGCCGTGAGGAAGCCAGCTTGAGCAAGATACGAGATCTTCCCATTGCTGAGATTGACGAGTTCCCAGACCACCCGTTCAAGGTTTTAATGGACGAGGATATGGAGCAGCTTGTCGATAGCATCAAAAGAAATGGTGTTATGACCCCTGCTACTGTTCGGCTAAAAGAGGACGGACGGTATGAGCTTATCAGCGGACACAGGCGAAAAGCCGCTTGTGAGCTTGCAGGACTGGAAACGCTGAAATGCGAGGTTAAGGAACTAAGCCGTGATGAAGCCATAATAATCATGGTGGAGAGCAATTTGCAGAGGTCTACCATTCTACCGAGTGAAAAAGCCTTTGCATATAAAATGCGGCTTGAAGCGATGAACAGGCAGGGAGAACGTACAGATTTAACTTCTTCTCCATTGGATAATAAGTTAAAAGGAACAACATCGGCACAGCAAGTAAGCCAAAAAAGTGGTGACAGTCAACCGCAAATTTACCGCTATATCCGTTTAGCCGAGCTTGTGCCCGAAATCCTGCAAATGGTTGATGAACGGCAAATTGCTTTCCGTCCGGCGGTGGAAATCTCCTATCTGATCGAGGAACAGCAATACTCTTTGCTTGAAGCTATGGAGTACAGCGATGCCACCCCATCACTTGCACAGGCAATCAAGATGAAGAAGTTTCATCAAGACGGGAAACTCAGCACCGAAGTTATCCAGTCAATTATGCAGGAGGAAAAGCCCAACCAAAAGGAAAAACCTGCGTTCCGGGACGAACGGATAACCAAGCTCATTCCGAAGAATGTCCCCAGAGGGCAGGAATCCGATTTTGTTGTTAAGGCGTTGGAGCATTATAACCGCCACCTGCAACGACAGCGAGGACAGGAACGATAGCCGCACACCAAGGGCGAGGTCTGCCCATTTGCAGGAATTGTGGATAGTCACGTTTTCCCCCTCTCCACACCTCTCCCCCAGTAACTACTACCAAGACTATCCGAGAAAAGAAAGTATTTAGGCTGTCCAATGGGATGGCTTTTTTGTTGGTAAGCAATTATCAACCCAAAATAAACAGGAGGTAAGCAATGAAAATTCGTAGATTATTCAAAAGGGCTGCGGCAGTTGTACTGGCTACGGTCACGGCATTGTCCGTCACACCCGCAACGACAGCTTTCGCTGCGGGTGATATTGGCACAATTTCTTTTACCCTCACCTATGACAGCAATGGAACCCCCATGCGGTACAACAGCAGTGCCACCATCGGCGGCTATACCGCAGGCGGCACAGGGAATTATAAGTACCGAATATATGTGGATGGTGAGAATGCATTTTGTATTCAGCCGGGTGTCCCGCTGAAAACAGGAAACACCTTGCAAAAGGCTTCTTCGGAAGCGTGGAACGCTCTTTCTGCCAATCAGAAAAAGGTGGTTGGTCTTGCTCTGCTCTATGGCTATCAGGGCAACCGCAACGGCTTGTCGGGAAGTGATGATGAGAAATGGCTTGCGACCCAGACCCTTGTATGGGAACTTGTAACAGGTTGCCGTGGAGCTACAGGTGCATACAGCCGGACAAGCAATACTATTTACAACCTGCATTTTGGCTCAAACTATGCAAATAGCGGAGCAAAGGCAGCTTATGACCAGATTGTATCGCTGATGGGAAAGCACAACACCATCCCAAGCTTTATGTCGGGAAGTAAAAACGGCATTACAAAGGAGCTTGCCTATAAGGACGGGAAATATAGTATCACCCTAACGGACAACAATGGTGTGCTTTCTGATTACAGTTTTTCAAGCTCTAACAGCAAGGTAAGCGTATCAAGGTCTGGCAATACGCTGACGATCAGCTCTGCTGCCCCGATTGATGGTTCTGTCCAAATTACAGCAACCAGAAATAATACACCGACAGTAAGCAGCAGTGCCAAAATGATTGCTTATGGTGATCCGAACTTGCAGGACTTGGTGACAGGCGTGGAAAATGCTGATACCGTAGCTGCATATATCAACGTGGAAACACCGACAGGCACATTGGCTCTGAAAAAGACCTCTGAGGATGGTATTGTAGAGGGTATCTCCTTTACTATTATAGGAGAAGGCTTCAATAAGACCATCAAGACAAATAAGGATGGCTCGATTGACATTACAGGCTTAATCCCCGGCACTTACACCATCACAGAGCAGTCCATTGACCGTTATGAGCCGCAGAAATCACAGACCGTCACCCTCATTGGCGGCAAAGCAAGCACCGTTAATTTCAACAACTCCTTGAAGCGTGGCAGTTTGGAGGTGATCAAGACCTCTGAGGACAATCTGGTGGAGGGTGTGAAGTTCCACCTTTCCGGCACTTCTCTCAGTGGCTTACACGTGGATGAATATGCCGTAACCAATGCACAGGGTGTTGCCAACTTTGAAGATGTCCTTATCAGCGGCAACACACCTTATGTGGTTGAGGAAGTAGATACGGCTATCCGCTATGTCGTTCCAGAATCCCAGACCGTACCGATTGAGTGGAACAAGGTGGCGAGCCGCAGCTTTTTGAATATCCTTAAAAAGTTCAAAGTAACCGTGACGAAATCCGATGTGGAAACAGGCGCACCGCAGGGCGATGCTTCTCTTGCAGGTGCAGTCTATGGCATTTACAGGGGCGAAACCCTGATTGACACCTACACCACCGATAAGAACGGTCAGTTCACAAGCGATTATTATGTATGCGGATATGACTGGACGATTCGGGAAATCAGTCCGTCTGAGGGCTATTTGCTTGATAGCACCGTTCACAAGGTGGGTGCAGAGCCAGAGCTTTATATAGTAGAGCGAAACAGCACAGCTAAAGATGTGACCGAGCAGGTTATTAAGGGCAAGATCGCAATCATCAAGCACACCGATAACGGTGAAACTCAGATTGAAACACCCGAAGAAGGGGCAATTTTTGAGGTATTCCTAAAATCAGCAGGCAGCTATGATGCCGCTAAAGAGTCAGAGCGTGACGTTCTTGTTTGTGATGAAAATGGCTTTGCTCAGACAAAAGATATGCCGTATGGTATTTATACCGTTCGTCAAACCTCTGGTTGGGAGGGGCGTGAGCTGATGAAGGCTTTTGATGTTTTCATTAACTCTGACGGTCACACTTATCGCTATCTCATCAACAACGCTAACTTTGAAAGCTATATCAAGATCGTCAAAAAGGATGCGGAAACAGGCAAAACGATTCCGTATGCAGGTGCAGGATTCCAGATTTATGACCCAAGTGGAAACCTTGTATCAATGACCTTCACTTACCCCGAAGTAACAACCATTGACACTTTCTACACCACAGCAGACGGTGAGCTGATTACTCCAGAAAAGCTTGCATATGGTATTGGATATTCCCTGGTTGAGGTGCAAGCCCCCTATGGATATGTACTGAACTCCGAGCCTGTCTATTTTGATGTCATGCAGGAGAACTCCGAAGAAGAAAGCGGCATCACCTTGATTGAGGTGGTTCGCTCCAATATGGCTCAGAAAGGCACTATCACTGTTTCTAAGTCCGGCGAGCTGTTCAGTTCTGTTGCTGAAAGTGACGGACTGTATCAGCCGATTTTCGCCGTAGATGGTCTGGAGGGTGCGGTTTATGAGCTTACCGCCGCCGAGGATATTTACACTCTGGATGGAACGTTGAGAGCCGACAAAGGTGAGGTAGTCGATACCGTCACCACAGGTACAGATGGCACGGCAACGAGCAAGGAACTCTATCTTGGCAAATACGAGGTTCGTGAGATAACAGCCCCCTATGGGATGGTGCTGAATGATGAAATCCATGAGGTCGAGCTTGTTTATGCAGGTCAAAATGTAGCTGTAACAGAAACAGCCACGAGCTTCTACAACGAAAGACAACGTGTGGCGATTGACCTTATTAAGAGCCTTGAAATTGATGAAGCTTACGGCATCGGCCAGAATGGTGAAATCTTTGATGTAACCTTTGGACTATATGCCACAGAAGATTTAACAGCGGCAGACGGTACGATTATCCCTGCTGATGGATTGCTTGAGATTATCACGCTTGATGCGAACGGTAAAGGTAAGGCAATGACTGACCTGCCTTTTGGCAGTTATTATGTCAAAGAGCTTTCTACAAACGCCGGATATATCATCAGTGATGAAAAATACCCTGTGAGCTTTGAGTACGCAGGACAGGATACCGCAACCGTTAGCATTACCGTAAACAACGGTGAAAGTATTGAGAATAACATCGTCTACGGTTCTGTAAGCGGCAAGAAGTTCGATGAAAATGGTGATGCTCTGGGCGGTGCAGTTATGGGTATCTTTCAGACTGGTACAACTGAATTTACAGAGGAAAATGCGATTGCGACTACCACATCGGCAGATGACGGTAGTTTTTCTTTTGAAAACGTACCGTATGGAACTTGGATTATCCGTGAAATCGAAAGTCCAACAGGATTTGTACTGTCCAAGGAAGAAATTGCTGTAACAATCGGTGAGATTGATGAGGTTGTAGAAATCGAGCTTATCAACTATTTCATCATGGGCAATATCGAACTAACCAAGGTGGATAAGGACTATCCCGATAACAAACTCTCTGGTGCGGTATTTGAGGTTTATGCTGATACAAACGGCAATGGTAAGTTAGATAAAGACGATACACTGCTTGGTAAGATGAATGAGCTTCAAGACGGTGTTTACCAGATGAATGACCTGCTTTATGGAAACTATCTGGTATGTGAGAAAACAGCTCCAGAGGGCTTCCTGCTTGACGAAACGGTATATTCGGTTTCCATCGAGGAGAATGGCAAGACCTATGTGGTTGAAAACGAGGTAGGTGTCGGCTTTGTCAATGCCGCTCAGAAAGGCTCTCTGAAAATCGTTAAGACTTCATCCAGTAATAAAGTTGAAGGTTTCTCTTTCCGAGTAACAGGGGCAAACGGCTATGACCAGATTTTCAAGACCGATAAAAACGGTGAAATCTTCATCGAAAACTTGAGAATTGGTGAGTATGTCATTTCCGAGGTCAGCGATAACGCTTCTGTAAGCTATATTCTGCCTGCGGATGCTAAGGTTACGGTAAAAACAGGAGAAACCACTTCTGTTACGATGCACAACGAGCTGAGAGATACTCCGAAAACAGGCGATGACTTCAACCCTGCCTTGTGGATGGGGCTTGCCGCCGTATCGCTTATCGGTGCTGGGACACTCTGCGTTCTCGGCTTCAAGCGCAAGAAAAAGGAGGACTAAGGTATGAATGCTAAAACCATTATTACAATCGTGCTTACTGCTTTTGTGATCGGCGCAGTCGTATGGTTAAACATCCGAAAAAAGAAGAAATAGACATGGAATCCGGGCGGCTGAAATATGCTGCCCTTTTTCTATTTATGGAGGAATCCCATGAAGAAGCTAAAGACGATTGAGGAAAAGGTTAAAGCTGTTCTGACCGCCCATGAAGAAGCAAGGGACGATGATATGAAGCTCTATTTATATGTGTGCAGTAACTGCCAGCCGAAAGTCGGTACAATGCCATTTGAAAGGGTCATGAAAGAATACCGCTTGCTTGGTATCCCACCCTTTGAGAGTATTCGCCGTACCCGGCAGAAGCTGCAAGCTGACTGCCCAGAGCTTGCAGGTAATCTGCGTGTCAGGCAGCTCAGAGCAACACAGGAACAGATATATCGAGAGTACGCAGGCGTTCCGATAGAACGCCAAGAATAGCGAGGTAGTTTATGAATGAAGAAAAACGGTCAAATCAGGGCTATGAAATCATAGAGAGCCGTACTATCGGGAGTACGGAATTTGTAATCGGGCATAACCCCCATGCACCCAACCCCTATGTGTGTTGGCATTGCAAAAACAGCACGGATTATTATTGGGGCGTTTATGTCAATGAGCTTGCAGCGGCAAAGAAAAGCTTTGATGAACGCTGTCAGCGGGCAGGACGTTTTCACCGCAATGCGGATGCAATGTCGCAGAAAAGCCGTGATGATTATGAACGATAATAAAAAGAAATACGACTGCATGACCTGTCCCTATCCCCGATATAGGGAGGGTCAAGTTATTTTCTGCGATATTTGTATCCGCAAGATTTTGGATGAGCAGAAAGCTAAAAAACAAGGAAAGGAATAGTTATGGCTATTGGCAAGAGAATCAGATTTTTCCGTACTCTGCGTGGTATGACTCAAAAACATCTGGGTACAGCTGTCGGCTTTCCCACAAAGAATGCCGAAGTGCGTTTGGCACAATACGAAACAGGAAGCCATAAGCCAAAAACGGAGCTTGCAGCGAAATTGGCAAACGCCCTCAGTGTTTCGCCGCAAGCTCTTACCGTTCCCGATATTGACAGCAGAATTGGGCTAATGCACACACTGTTTGCCCTTGAAGATTCCCACGGCATTGTGATTGATGATGCAGACGGAGTGCCTGCCTTAAAGGTGGATGTGAGCAAGGGTGAAGCCGCAAATGACCTTGTTCAAATGCTCTCCTTATGGCATAAACAGTCAGCCAAGCTTGCCAACGGAGAAATCAGCAAGGAAGAATACGACCAGTGGCGATATAACTACCCGAAAGAAATTACGAGGAAGGAGAATATTGCAGATGAGCGATGAGAAAAGAATGCTTGGCACTTATGCTATTGAGCAAAGCATTTTCATAGGTGATAAGGAAGTCGTGTTCGGTGTAGATAAGACACAGGAGCTGCCCTTTATGGTTTGCTACTGCGATTATAAGAATCCTCTGTCAGCAGAGTGGCCGACAGAGGCGATTGGCACAGATGATTATCTGGAAGCTATGCAGACCCTTACCGAGCGTGTTCAGTCGCAGATTGAACAGACACGAGCTGAACAGGAAAAGTTTCCGTTTGATATGACCTCATTTACCGTATCGGATTGCATTCCCGATGACAGGGCAAAAAGCATTGTCGGTAAGGTTGTGGTAATGAACGCCGAGCCGAAACGGTATGAGTATCAGCACTCTGCCTATCAGCTTGTGTTGGCAGATGGTGGCAACGGTGCAAACGGCGGCAGAGGTCAGGCGGTGTTTGGCACTTGTCTTTCAGACGGTCACAGAGCCAGATGGGAACGCTTTGACGTGCTTGGCGAAATCAAGCCGGAGTGTATGCCTGATTGGGCAAAGGAAGCCCATGCAAAAATTCTGAAACAGTATAAGACAAAAAAGCCCCACAGTCGGGAGGAACGCTGATATGGAAATACGATCTTTAACACAGCCGGAGCAAAAATACACCTTTTCCCAGAGTATGCAGCTTCAAGGGCAAACGGGCAGCATTGGGTATCTGCGAGGTGATTTTGACAGCTCTGGACATGGCTTTTATACCACTTGGAACGACCACCGCACACAATGGAAAACGGATGAATTTAAGGTGGAGTTTGATGATGTTATCAATGCCCTGCGCTCGGATGAATATGGTCTTTTGAAAGATAGACCCACCATGCAGGCTCTTGGATATAAGTATCCCGAAAGTGTTTTCGATAAAAGGAATTGCACAGGGTATGGCTTTCGTGTGGATACCGATAAGTATGCTTATTTGCTGCGGTGCAATCCCGTCAAGGGCGATTACAACTTTTATTGCTACTGTTATGTGAAGGAATGGCTTGATAACCATATCGAAAAGGCAGAGCGTGGTATCCGCTTCATTAATTCGAATTACAAGGAGCTGTTCCGTATTCCAGATGGCGGTAAAATTTTACTCACTACCTCATGGGGGGAAAATTCAGAGCATACCTGCCGCTATATTGACGATACCCATACTGAAATCGGCAATAACCTCTATCACATCTGCGAGTTTGCCGAGCGTATGGAGAAAAACGGTGCGACCTATGAGCCAAAGCAGGATACTCCTGCTGATAACAGGCAGGTAAAGAAAAAGAGCAGCAAGGAGGAACGCTGATGGGTGTAAATCAAAAGGCAATTAAGGTATTGAATAAGGTTTTAAAAGCAGGGTTTACCACCGAAAAGGATATTTCCGTTATGACGATGGACGATATGCTCTCCCTGCAAGGCATCTCCGTTGCGGAGATTGCTATCATCAACTATCTGCAAAAGAGCATCAAGGCAAACAAAGTCATCACCTATTTGGGCAGTGGGGAGATAGGAAGCTGATACTTGAAAATAAACGATAAGGAGGTTATGGAATATGTCTGCCAAGTATCAGTTAATTACAGAGCTGTATGAGCGCACAGGTATTATGGTTACCAGAAACCCCGAATCATGGCAGAGCTTTTTATCCTCTGCCTGCCGGAATTATAAGTGCCGCTTTGATGAACAATTACTAATTTATGCCCAACGTCCAGATGCTATTGCTGTTCTGGAGCTTGAAAACTGGAACAAGAAATTCCACCGATGGATTAACAAGGATAGTAAAGGGATTGCGGTTTTTGATGCAAAAGGTCAAAGGAATACCTTAAAATACTACTTCGATATTTCCGATACCCATGAGGGTTATTACGGAAGTAAGCCTGTTCCCATATGGCAGGTGAATCCCCGATACGAGCAGGCAATTACCGAGCAGCTCTCTGACCGTTTTGGTGGTGTGGATAGCTTTGACCTTGCTTCTGTTTTGATGGAAACAGCAAAAAACGCTACCCTTGATAACCTGCCCGATTACTTCTCTCAGCTAAAGGACTGCACACAGGACAGTCTTTTAGAGGAATTAGATGATTTTAATGTGGAAGTTATTTACAAGCGGCTCACCACAAACAGCATTGCTTTTATGCTGCTTAGTCGTTGCGGTCTGGATGCAGGTGGATATTTTGAGTCAGAGGATTTTGCGGACATCATCAATTTCGATACACCGGACACTCTAAATGCCATCGGCATTGCCACCAGTGATATCGCAGAAATGACCCTGCGGGAAATTTCCCTTTCCATCCGAGATGTGCAAATGGCAGAGCATGGACAAAATCGCACCTTTGCATCAAGGGAACAGAGCCGTTATGATATAGACAAAAAACAACCCGAAAGGAGTGACGAACATGAGCGAAATCACTTACAGCAGACAGGGGGATTATCTTATTCCCGACCTAACATTACCGCCCGAGCCAGAAATTCAGCTTGGCAGATACGCACAGATGCACCACAGCTTCTTGGAGCAGAACAAGCGAGTGACCTATCTCAATCTGCTGACATCCGGCAAGCTGAACAAGCACCTGTACGAGGTGGAACAGACAGCTCTCACGAGGTTAGAGCTTCTAACGAAGCAGCTCTCACAGGAGCAGGGCGTGAACGAAGAACTCAAGGAGAAAGCCCCGATGCAGTGGGTCGGGCTGATGAACAACATCCGCAGCCAAGCAGAGGAAGTGATACTGAGCGAGCTGATTTACCACTAAGTATCGCAAATGAGGATGAGGTTGCCGCTAATCTCCCTACCATAGCCGAACAAAGAGAATTGATAGCTGAAGCAGAGGACGAAAAATCCTCTGCTTTTTCTATTTCCAAAGAAGATATTGATTCGGTTCTGCAAAAAGGAAGTGGCTTTGTTGAGGGCAAATATCGTATCTATCGACAGTTCCAAAAGGGTGAAGACAAAAAGAAAAACGTTGTATTTCTGAAATCCGAATACGGTACAGGCGGCGGTACGCATTTCTTCCCAGATGGTAGCCGTGGCTATGCTTCTCACAACAGTAAGGGTATAGCCATTGACCGAAACGGTTCTTTTACCAACCCCGATTTACTTCTGAAATGGACTGAGGTTGAAAAACGACTGCGTGATCTGATACGGGAATACCGCTATCTCAACCCGAAAGAAAAAGAGCACTATGCGGATTATCTGGAACGTGTAGAAGCACCACAATATGAGGTCGATACGCAGAAAAAGATTGCAAGGCAGACTTTTATTAATTCTAAGCGTGACCTGCCCCCTGCCGATAAACGAGATACTCTTGCCTTACGGCTTTCTGACTTTATCCGAGATTTGGATGGGTATGAGAAAAATCTGTTGTCAGATGTGGAGCGTACAAACCTTGCCGATGTAACCGCCGACCAGATGGAACAGCACTTAAATGAACCCGCCACCGTTCAGCATCTTATTGACTTTCTCGGCTCAGTACAAGGTAAAACAACAAGTGTTTACAGCCGCAGCAATGCTTGGCGGTTTGGCGAGGAGCTTCGGGAGCTGCACCCCTTACGCTACCTCTATAATGAGGGGGATATCGTATATATCGGTGCGGATAAATACGAAATATCTGACTTTAATGCAGATGCCATATCTCTTCGGAATCCAGAGTTCCCTCTATTTGGCAAGGAATACAGCCGTACCGACTTTGAAGAAAAGCTCCGTGAAAACCCTGCAAATGACCACTTGAAGGTGGTTATCACCGAGAAGCAGAAAACGGAAACACCACCCGAAAAGAAGCCTGACAGCTTGGAGCTTTTAATCGGATTTTCGGAACACCCTGCCTTTTATAGCAAGGGCGAGGACGGAGAGTTTAAAGACCGCTATACGAATGTGTCATTTGCTCTGGGTAATCGCCTGCTTGGTGTCTTGGATGAAAAGCAACATCGTGAGCGTGAAAACAAGGAGCATATCGGTTGGTATCACAAGACCGACTTTAAAATTGCAGCCACTATAAACGGTGAGGACTTTAATTATGAGGGGCGTTTTGATATTGGTGACGGTGAGGGCGATTTGATTGCCCATATCAAGAATTTCTACGGCTATGCCCTGTCCCCGAAAGGCGAACAGCTATATAAAGATGACCGAGAGAGTCTGCTTCGTGGCAGAGATGAGTTTATCCCGTTTCTCACGCAGCACATCGAGCTGCCCCCAGAGGATGAAAAACTACTTGCCGAGATAATGGCAACCGAGAATGAATGGTTTAAGTCTGTTGGGGAAGCCACCGAATTGTCCGAAGAAGCTGAACCGACTTCGGAAACAGTTGAGGTCATTCAGGAACCACTCTTTGAAGTGGAGCTTGTAAAGCATCATATTCCACAAAAGCAAGAAGCACCGGTTCCGATCACAGATGACCTTATCGGCACGAAAATCACCATAGATAATCGCAAATATCTTGTTGAGAGCATTGGTGACTTTAGTGGCGATGTATCTATGCGTGATATCACATTTCAGAACGATGTTGGCTTCCCCATCAACCGCATTGAGAAAATCGGTTATATCCGCAGGCTTTTAGAGCAGGAACAAACGGAAGTACCACCCGAAGAAGAAAAAGCTGCTGTCCCCCTCCTCACTGATAACCACCAAAACTTCCGTATTACTGATGATGCTTTAGGCATTGGCGGTGCAAAAGAAAAGTTCCAAAACAATATGGCTGCAATCCGTGTTCTGCATGAACTTGAGTTTGATAACCGCTCTGCAACACCAGAGGAACAGAAAATTCTCTCAAAGTATGTCGGTTGGGGTGGTCTGTCGGCGGCATTTGATGAGAAAAATGCTGCATGGGCAGATGAGTATACAAAACTAAAAGCTGCTCTCTCACCAGATGAATACCGGGCAGCGATGGAGTCTACCCTTACCGCCTACTACACGCCGCCGGTTGTTATCAAGTCGGTATATGAAGTGCTTGACCGTATGGGCTTTTCTCAGGGCAACATCTTAGAACCGTCCTGCGGTACAGGCAATTTCTTTGGCTTGCTGCCCGAAACTATGGCAAGCTCAAAGCTGCACGGCGTGGAACTTGACTCCCTCACAGGCAGGATTGCACAGCAGCTCTACCCGAAAGCAAATATCGCTGTCGAGGGTTTTGAGGATACTAGGCTGCCAGATAACCACTTTGATGTGGTGCTTGGCAATGTCCCGTTTGGCGATTTCAAGGTCAATGACAGCCGCTATAACAAGCATAAATTCCTTATCCACGACTATTTTTTCGCAAAGGCTTTGGATAAAGTTCGGGCAGGCGGTGTTGTGGCGTTTATCACCTCTAAGGGAACGATGGACAAGGCAAGCCCAGAGGTGCGAAAGTATATCGCCCAGAGAGCCGAGTTGCTTGGAGCAATCCGTCTGCCGGACAACACCTTTCGGGCGAATGCAGGCACAGAGGTCACGAGTGACATCATCTTTTTACAAAAACGTGACCGTATCATTGATATTGAACCTGATTGGGTGCATCTTGATACCGGAAGCTCCAGTGCCAGCATCACAATAAACAGCTATTTTGTACAGCACCCCGAAATGGTTCTTGGCACAATGGAAATGATAAGCTCTCGGTTTGGTATGGATTCTGCCTGCAAAGCCTACAAGGACAGACTACTTGTCGATTTGCTTACAGATGCAGTACAGCAGATAAACGGCGAAATCCCAGAGTATGAAAGTGAGATTGACGAAATCTCTGATGAACAGGATACTTCCATTCCTGCTGACCCAGATGCCCGCAACTTCTCTTTTGCTTTGGTAGATGGCAGGGTTTACTTCCGGGAAAATGACCGAATGACCCTTGCTTCTGTGTCTATGACCGCAGAAAACCGCATTAAGGGACTCATCGGAATTAGGGACTGTGTCCGTAGGCTCATAGACTACCAGACCGAGGATTATCCCGAAGAACTGATACGCACGGAACAGGAAAATCTCACCCGACTGTATGATGGCTTTGCGGAAAAGTATGGGCTTATCAACAGTCGGGGGAACTATCTTGCTTTTGCTTCAGACGAGAGCTACTTCCTGCTCTGCTCTTTGGAGGTGTTAGATGATGAGGGCGGCTTCAAACGAAAAGCCGATATGTTTTCCAAGCGGACAATCAAACCCCATCAAGCCGTAACCTCAGTTGAAACGGCAAGCGAAGCACTGGCAATCTCTATCGGTGAAAAAGCTTATGTAGACCTGCCCTATATGGAACAGCTCACAGGCAAACCGCAGGCAGAACTCATCAAGGATTTACAGGGTATTATTTTTAAAATACCGAATAGTAATGATGTTGATTCTCTGAAAACAAAGTATGTGACCGCCGATGAATATTTGTCGGGGAATGTCCGTGATAATCTACTGATTGCGGAAACAGCAGCGAAGCTCGACCCAGAGCTTGCGGTCAATGTAGAAGCCTTAAAGCAGGTAATTCCTAAAGACCTCACCGCTGCTGAAATCTCTGTTCGTCTGGGTGCGACTTGGATACCGCAGGAGGATATTCAGCAGTTTGTAATGGAGCTGCTTACCCCCTCACAGTTTGCCGCAGGCAAGATAAAGGTGCGATATACCCCGATGAACGGTGACTGGTTCATTGAGCATAAGAACTCCGATTACGGAAATATCAAGGCAGAACGCACCTATGGAACAAAAAGGGCTTCCGCCTATCGCATTATTGAGGATACGCTGAACCTTAGAGATGTGCGTATCTTTGACTATGAGCTTGATGAACACGGCAACAAAAAAGCAGTGTTCAACCATAAGGAAACTACCGCAGCACAGGCAAAGCAGGAGCAGATAAAACAGGCATTTACCGAGTGGATATGGAAAGATCCAGACCGCCGAAACCGCCTTGTACGCTCCTACAACGATACCTTTAACTCCGTTCGCCCTCGTGAGTATGATGGCAGCCATATCACCTTTGGCGGCATTAGCCCAGAAATCACGCTCAGACCCCATCAAGTCAATGCTATCGCTCATATCCTCTATGGCGGTAATACCCTCCTTGCACACAAAGTGGGGGCTGGAAAAACTTTTGAAATGGTGGCTGCGGCACAGGAAAGCAAACGGCTCGGATTATGCCATAAGTCCATGTTTGTTGTGCCGAATCATCTTGTCGGTCAGTGGGCTTCGGAGTACCTGCGACTTTATCCGAGTGCCAATATTCTCGTTACAACCAAGAAGGATTTTGAAACGGGAAACCGTAAGAAGTTCTGCGGTAGGATTGCCACAGGTGACTATGATGCCGTGATTATCGGGCATTCTCAGTTTGAAAAAATCCCGATGAGCTTTGAGCGGCAACGGCAGCAATTGGAGCAGCAGCTTGATGATATCGAGCGTGGCATTGATGATGTTAAAGCTTCAAATGGTGAGCAATTCACGGTCAAACAGCTTATGAGAACCAGAAAGGCAATCAGGGCAAAGCTTGAAAAACTGAACGATACCAAACGAAAGGATAATGTCATTGATTTTGAACAGCTCGGCATAGACCGCCTGTTTATAGACGAGAGCCATTTTTACAAGAATCTCTACCTTTTTACGAAGATGAGAAACGTCGGCGGCATCGCCCAGACCGAAGCCCAAAAAAGTTCAGATCTCTTTATGAAGTGCTGCTATCTGGACGAAATCACAGGAGGTCGTGGCGTGATTTTTGCCACAGGTACACCTGTCAGCAATTCAATGGTAGAGCTGTATTCCGTGCAGAGATATTTACAATATGGCACTCTTGTAAAGAACGGCTTGCAGCACTTCGACAGTTGGGCTTCCACCTTTGGCGAAACAATCACAGCTTTGGAGCTTGCCCCAGAGGGTACAAGTTACCGGGCAAAAACAAGGTTTGCAAAATTCTACAACCTGCCAGAGCTGATGCAGATGTTTCGAGAGGTGGCGGATATTCAAACCGCCGATATGCTAAAGCTCCCTGTTCCAGAGGTTCAGTATCATAACATCAAGGTGGCGGCGAGTGAAATCCAAAAGGATATGGTTGCGTCGCTTGCTAAAAGAGCCGAAAAAGTTCGTGCAAGACTTGTCGAACCAAACGTTGACAATATGCTTACCATAACCAATGACGGGCGAAAACTGGCTCTCGATCAGAGAATGATTGACCCGATGCTGCCGGACAATCCCGATAGCAAGGTCAAC
>ENA-UOOI01002067-UOOI01002067.1-fermentation-metagenome-genome-assembly--contig:-NODE-2067-length-18578-cov-5.164930_pt1 | contig 18578 bp, 13 predicted proteins | sample MGYA00245779_ERZ724027 | MGnify/ENA primary metagenome ERZ724027 (study PRJEB28704, sample SAMN03018318) | fermentation metagenome | biome: anthropogenic terrestrial biome; feature: soil; material...
GGGAAATTCCTTTGCCTCCTATCAGCTTGGCAAGCTGTACTTGGGCGGTGAGGGTATCTTAAAAGATATCCCTGAGGCCTTGCGTTGGTTTAGTATTTCTGCCCAGCAGAAAAATCAGTTTGCAGAATATGCTCTCGGTTGCCTTTATCTAAAAGGTGAGGATGTTCCAAAGGATGTAGCAAAGGCAATTTCATATTTAAAAAGCGCAGCTATAAATGGGAACGAATTTGCCGAATACCGCCTTGGAAAGCTTTATCTTACAGGCGAGGATGTCTCAAAGAATGTGGAAACAGCTTTGCAATATTTGACCGCTTCCGCAAATCAAGGTAATCAATATGCCCAGTACACTCTTGGAAAGCTTTATCTGATGGGGAAAGATATTCTGAAAGATAAAGAAGAAGCCGTAAAGTGGTTCACACTCTCGGTAGCACAGGGTAATATCTATGCTCAGTTTTTTCTTGACCATATAGATGAGTTTAAAGAACCGTCTGTGATGCTGGCAGCTACAAGGTTACTACACCATATGAGCCGCATTATCGGTGACACCCCACCGGCAAGAATACCGCCGAACCAGCGTGCCGATCGGAAACTCTTGCAGAAGATAAGGGCTAAGAAGCAGGCGCAGGGTCAAAAGCAAGATGATCATGAACAGTCCATGCACACATTATAAAGATTGGAGGATCTGTATGAAGAAACGGAAAGAAAAAAATATTAAGTCGCACCTCAAAAAATTACTCATGCCAAAGCAGCACCGGAGCGTTAATCGCCCGGTGCTTTTTCATCGCATCGGCAATCGCCATAGATAGGAGGTACCAATGGGAAACTATATTCATTTTACGGAGGAACAGAAATATCGTGCCAATAATGTTGATCTTGTAGACTTTTTATACCGTCAAGGTGAAAAGCTTATTGCCAGTGGCAGAGAAAAACGGCTTGCGTCAGACCGCAGCATCACTGTCCGTGGTAACGAATGGTATGATCATTCAAAAGAGCGTGGCGGCTATGCCATAGATTTCGTTAAGAACTTTTATAACCTGTCTTTCCCTGATGCGGTAATTTTATTGTTAGGCGGTGAACAGGGTATTGAATATACCCCAGCGAAGAAAAAGAGGCAGGAAGAGCAAAAGCCCTTCAAACTGCCTGATGCGCATTCAGATATGCGCAGAGTTTACGCTTACCTTGTAAAAACAAGAAAAATAGACCGTGATGTAGTCAGTTTCTTTGCCAAAGAAAAATTACTTTATGAATCCTGCGAAAAATCGAAAGACGGCAGTAAAAAATATCACAATGCAGTGTTCGTTGGATTGGATGAATACGGGGTACCTTGTCATGCACACAAGCGAGGACTTTATACCGAAGGCGTAAGTTTCAAAGGGAATGTGGATGGATGCAATCCGGCATATAGTTTTCATTATATCGGCAGCAGTGCCCGTCTTTATGTTTTTGAGGCGCCCATTGATTTACTGTCTTATATCACACTGCATCCCCAAGACTGGCAAGCTCATAGCTATGTGGCTCTTTGCGGAGTAGGTAGCCAGTCCATGATGAAAATGCTCGAGCTAAATCCACACCTCAAAGAGATAGCCCTCTGTCTTGACAATGATGAGGCAGGGCATAAGGCATCGGAACGGCTGAAAAATCAGCTTACGAAAAGTGGATATAAATGCTGTTTGCTTATGTCCCAAGGCAAGGATTGGAATGATGATTTAATAAACAGTCAGCAAGTACAGAGCGGTTTTGAAATAAAAATGGCATAAGAAGAAAGGAGTTATCCATGATATCTCAAGTTTATATCCTCATAGCAGCGGCTGCCGTGATGTTCTCAGTCATCGGCGGCCTTTCACTTTTAGCCCATTACTATACTCTCAACGGAATCAAGTCTCGTACGGTGGGGGATGGACAACATGGCACAGCAAGATTTGCTACCAAGAATGAAATTAAAAGCACCTACAAACACATTCCATTTAAGCCAAAGGAATGGAGAAGAGGTATAGCACTACCTCAAGTTAATCAGCAGGGGTTAATCCTTGGAAGCACAGGCAAAAAAAATGAACTTACTGCACTGGTAGACACAGATGATGTCCATTGCCTGATGATTGGTGCATCCGGTGTGGGTAAGACTGCTTTTTTTCTTTATCCCAACCTTGAATATGCATGTGCCAGTGGTATGAGCTTTCTTACCACCGATACCAAAGGAGATCTCTATCGAAATTACGGAGCCATTGCCCGTGACCACTATGGTTACCATGTGGCGGTCATTGATTTGCGTAATCCCACCCGCTCGGATGGCAACAATATGCTACACCTTGTCAACAAATATATGGATGCACACCGAGCTGATGAAAATAATCTTGTTGCAAAAGCTAAGGCAGAAAAATATGCAAAGATTATTGCCAAAACCATAATCAATGCCGGCAGTGAAAATTACGGACAAAACCAGTTTTTCTATGATGCCGCCGAAGGGCTTCTTACTGCTGTTATTTTGTTAATTGCAGAATATCTTCCTCCGACAAAAAATGAGGATGGCTCAACCACCGATTGTCGTCATATTATAAGCGTATTCAAACTGGTACAGGATTTACTTGCTCCAAGCAAGGTGAAAGGTAAAAGCCAATTCCAGCTCTTAATGGATAAGCTCCCCAGCGATCATAAAGCTCGGTGGTTTGCAGGAGCGGCGCTCAATTCAGCAGAGCAGGCAATGATGTCTGTTCTCTCTACGGTGCTCTCACGATTAAACTCTTTTCTTGATTCCGAGATGGAGCAGATTTTATGTTTTGATACAGCCATTGATGCTGAGAAATTTGTAAATGAAAAATCGGCATTATTTATTGTGCTGCCGGAAGAAGATTTGACAAAATACTTTATGGTTAGCCTAATGATTCAACAGCTCTACCGTGAAATTTTAGCTGTAGCCGATGAAAATGAAGGTAAGCTGAAAAACAGAGTGGTTTTTTACTGTGATGAGCTTGGTACGCTTCCTGCCATTGACTCACTTGAGCTGATTTTTTCTGCCAGCCGTTCTCGCCGTTTGACCATGGTTCCAATTATTCAAAGTTTCGGACAGCTTGAAAAAAACTACGGAAAAGAAGGCTCCGAAATTATCGTAGATAACTGCCAGGATACTATCTTCGGTGGTTTTGCACCCAACAGCCAGACTGCCGAGGTGCTGTCCAAGGCGATGGGCAGCCGTACCGTCATGAGTGGTAGCATCAGCCGCGGCAAAAATGACCCCAGCCAATCCTTACAGATGATGGAGCGTCCTCTCATGACAGCAGATGAACTGAAGTCTATTCCAAAAGGTAATTTTGTTGTGATGAAAACAGGTACTCACCCGATGAAAACCAAGCTTCGCCTATTTTTAGATTGGGGCATTACCTTTGATAGTGTTTATACAGTAGCAGAACGTGCCCACCGAAAGGTTACCTATGCGGATAAACAAATACTAGAGGAAAATATTATGCGCCGTCATGCAGCATTTATCGCTATTGATACTGAAAGCGGTGAGCTATTGGAGGAAGTGAGTGGTACCGGTACTTTGCATACCCCTGTTACCGAACCGCAAACAAATACATCGAAACGCCGTACTCATGTACGGACATCTTAAAAGGAAGGGGGTAGAACATGGGATATTTTGATCATTTGTATAAGGCCTCTCCTGATGAGCTACCATCAAGAGCAAGGGTTGTTTATATGTATCTAAAGACCGTGCAGGTAAGGGGCAGGACTGCTGGCCGGCAGTAAAAACCATTGCCTCTGACTTAGATTTATCACGCAGTACTATCAAAAGGGCTCTTCATGATCTTACCAAAGCTGGATTGGTGGAAAAGGAGACTCGCTACCGGGATAACGGAAGCCACACTAGCAATAGATTAATTTTGAAATAAGTAGATGGGTCATTAAAAAGCACATAGTTTCCGCCAAGGGGGAACTGTGTGCTTTAGCTGAACCCAGTCCCGGTTCATGGTGAACCACCCAGAACCTCTCACTCTAAAAAATATTATTACAGAGAAAGAACAAGCTGTATCTTTACAACATAACAAATGCTATTTATAGCACTGGAGGTTATTCCTTAATTAAACCGCACTGCTTAATCATGGTGAAATATCTTATGCAGCCATCCCCAATTTTTACTTGTATTATACGCAATGGCGTATTATAATAAAATTATTGTAATTCATTTTGTATTTTTACAGATAGGAGCAGTACCGTATGGAATATATGACCGTACAGGAAGCAGCGGAAAAATGGGGTGTATCTGTGAGACGTGTACAATTTCTCTGTGAAAAAGAAATTATTCCAGGGGTTGTTCGGTTTGGTAAGGTCTGGGCCATTCCAAACGAAGCAGAGAAACCAAAAGACGGCAGATACAAAGCGCATAAGCGTATATAGGTGGTGTGGAAATAATGGGAGTACATAAGATTGATCTAAAAGGTTTTTTTCGACTTGCATTTCAGGTTACAAATAAGCTTAGCATCAAGGCTGTCACAAGGGAAAACTTGCCATATTTTTGGGGATGGATTGCTGTTTCTATATGGCTCTATGCATATTTTCTGCCAATGGGAGGCTTTACCCTTAAAGTAAGTCTATTTGAGGAAATTGTGGGCGATACAACCTTTTACTTTTATGTCATGCTGGTTTCCGGCAGTCTGATACCGCTTCTTTTTGATGGAAAGAAATTTGTTCCGGCCTCATTTTACAGCGTGATCGTTTCTTTGGTATGTTTTATATCAGTATTATTTCTTGGACCGGGCATCCCTTCCAAAATCATTATGCTGATTGCCGTACCCTGTATAGGGCACATTTTTATCGCTCATGTGTACGCTTTTTTTATGGTTCTCAATAATTCGGAAAAATTTTATTCCATGATTCTGGTTGTGCTGTTCCCAAGGGTATTAATGTATATAAAACCGATATTAAGCAGTACACAGATCAAGCCGCATCCGTTTGTCATTCTTATTTTTTTTATTATGATAACCTTGGCGTTTAGCACCTATTTTATTAAGTCTCGTGCTGATACGGTGCCTTCCTTTCAAAAAGTAAAAGCACCTATAAAGGCATATTCCTTAATGCCTGTGATTTTTATCGTATTTGCCTTAAATGATGTGATCGCACCAGCCGCCCTTCAGCAAATGAGCGGTTTTGCGAATAGTCAGATAGAAAGCTACTATTTCGGGGGGATTCTGGCGGGCCTTGCAGTGATCCTTTTTCTGCAAGTCCGTTTTTCCATGAATATCTGCATCATGCTGAATCTTTCTTTTGCATTTTTAGCCCTTGGGTTTGTGGTAGATATAGTTCGAATGCAGTACCCGGATGCGAGGCTTGTGTCAGCCGTTTGTTTCGGTGTTGCCTATTCGATAGGCATTGTCAACATCTATTATATCGCCGGATTTATGATAAAAAAATTCCGGAGCATATATTTTTATCTGGCTGGATTTCTGCTTTCTTCTCTATGTTATTTAGCCGTATCCATTTTTGTGAAGAGTTTTGGGCAGAGTGAAATGTTGGCATCGCCTATATTGATGGCTTTTGTTTCAATCTGCATTATCATCGTGTTTTTCATTCTATCTCCTTTCTTTATTAAGATGCTGTACTCTGGCGAATGGATGGACGATGCTTACCGCGGGGATATCAGTCAGTGTTCGAGGCTGGAGGCCAGACTGAAAGATTATAAGCTTACTCCCGCCGAAATGGAGGTATGTAGGCTTCTTCTTGATGGATATACGCTTCGGCAGATTTCAGGCATACAATCCAAAGCCTATTCGACTATCAATACCTACTGCACTTCTATCTATCGGAAACTAAATATCAACAGCCGTACCGAGTTATTGATACTGCTCCAAGAATACAAGAAATAGCGGATACCACAACCCATCTAACCCCCTCTCATTAGTTCTAATGAGAGGGGGTTTTTGCGTATATCACGTGAACTACTGAAGTGACACCGTGTATTTCTGAGGCTATAGTTTATGTATCCCCAGACGCTAGTTAGGAGGTGATCTACTTGGGGTTGATGGATAAGATCAAACTCTTGAAATCAAAATTCGAAACAGCGGAGTTGTATGAGAAGGAAACAACAATTTTTGGTTCTCAAACAAGTTATGGAAAAAAGCTGAATCTCAGCCCCGACGAAAAGTCAAAATTGGTGAAAAACCTGACACCCAGAGAAAAAGAGACATTTCTTATTTTGTTGGGAGGCTATAGCCTGAAAGAGGCTGCAAAACAACTTGGTATAAGCTATTCCACTGCCAATACCTATCAAACAGCAATTTACAAAAAGCTACATGTAAATTCACGGGCAGAATTGATTATCAATTTTCGAGATGTGTCTGAAACCGGGGATGGATGATACGACATCTTATAGCCATGCAAAATGCACTGCATGCAATGAGGAAAACACAAAAACTGTCCCAGATATGCCAATGTGGACTGTAAATATTAAAGATTTGGAGATGATTATGATGACAGAACAAAAAAACAAAAACCAAGAGTTGGGAGCGACTCAGGAAAACACCTATACCCCAGAAGACATCGAAAAAAATAAAACCATGGCAGGGCTTGCCTATCTGCTTTTCTTCCTGCCGCTGATTGCCTGTCCTGAATCCAGATATGCAAAATTTCATGCCAATCAAGCATTGCTGCTTTTAATCACAGGTATAGTAGGCAACGTGATACTGGGCATTATCCCGGTAATTGGATGGATGTTAATGCCAATCTTTGGAATCGGCGTTTTGATTCTGGGTATTATGGGGCTTGTCAACGGATTTGGGGGAAAGGCAAAGCAATTGCCTCTCATCGGTAAGTTTACCATCTTAAAATAAGGAATGGTTTAGAAAGGTGACCAATTGATATATGAGCTTTTATGGAGGGATATTGATGAAAAAAATATTTATAATTATTTTTAGTCTAATGCTGGTTTTTTCCCTTAGTGGATGTGGGTCAAAGTCAGCTAGTAGTCCAGATATTTTACTGGAAGATACCGATGATTTACTGGAAGATTTTGATGATTATACGGAACTTCCTTATGATGACCAACCTGATAGTTTTATGGATACAAAATCCACAAGCAATTTTAATAACTTTTCAGATGCCCAAGATGCCTTTGAAGACCATGTAAGTCAAGTAAGCAATAAGAATGAAACTGCCCTTATCAGTTCACATAACCTAGTAGTAAGTGATATGAAGGTTTTTGACTCTATGGTACCTCTTTACATGTGGGGTGAAACACTAGATGATAAAGAATTAGAAACCCAAGATATAGCCACTAGCATTTATGAAGGTGAGGATAGAAGCTATCAAAAATATGACCTTGAAAGAGAAAGCGAAACCAGGTATAAGGTCATAATGGAGACCCATGATGGTGAACTAATTACCACTCAAATAGATTATTATCCTGATATAGATGCTGTAAGGTTAGAGACCATAGATAAGGGTAATCTTGCCCTAATTTTTGAATATGTTAAGACAGACAAGGGGTACGCAGCTCAGTATTATTTTAATAGTCCAATTGCTAGCTCATATGGTGTGCAAAATAAAGCAATGTGTGTTTTTAGACAAATATTTTCTGGTCTAAATGGGTCCCTTGCCAGATTTGAAGATACAGAAGAGCCTCCTAGCATAATAGGAGATAACCCAAAAGAAGAAGATTTTATAAAAGGTGCAACTGATTGGCTTACGGTTACAGATGGTGATATCAAAGGTGTATTGAATGGAAAATCTTTTTAGACCTTAGTTAATTGAATAATTAAAGGAGGAAGAGGTTAATGAAAAATAAAACTTTTATCTTTTTCCTGTCGCTACTATTAATGATTGGCTTATTTCCAATAAGTGCCCTTTCAAAGAGTGATTATATAAAACTTGAAGCCCCAACTAATTTGAAAGTCGACCTGATGGAAGATTCAGAGGGGGTACCCTACTTTAGACTTACCTTGGATGTTCCTAAAAGTGTAAAAGATTTAAACCAAAAAATATTAGAAGATTCACATGAGCTGGAGGGAATAAATATCGCAGAAGTAGAGGTTCATTTCGAATATAAGTATGCAGATTATGACTGGAACCAAGGACCATCAAGATATTGGAACACATCCACTTACCTTGCTGGCTTTCTTGAAAATGGGTACTTTGAGTACCATCCATTTGACAGTTCCACCAAGTATGAGGAAATAGACATAAAGAGCGAGACCTATTACTTTAGGGCACGTTTTAATACCTTGTGGGGACATGAGGGAGGTTGGATGAATAATAATGTTTACTCCGACTACTCCAATATCGTTGAGATAGGCAATCCATCATATTGGAGTACTGCCAGTGATTGGGCAAGACCTGAACTGCAAAAAGCAGAAGACGAAGGACTTATACCTGAGATTCTCAAGGGTGCAGATATGACAAAACCAATTACTCGTGAGGAATTTGCAGAGGTTGCCCTCTTAATGTATCAGAAAGCGTCTGGTATAACGGGTACGCCCGCTGCCCCGAACCCTTTTACCGACACGCAAAACCCGCAGATTTTAAAAGCTTATCAATTAGGCATCGTCAAGGGCACCAGCGCGACAACATTCGCTCCTAAGACCCTTATCAATCGGGAGCAAGTGGCAGCAATGCTGGTTCGCACCATCAAGCTCATTGCTCCGAATGCCGACTACTCCACTGCGGGAGCACCAACCTTTACCGATCAGGTAGATATCTCCGGCTGGGCTTTAAACGACTGCCTTTATATTGCTAAGCTTGGTATTATCAAGGGCAGCGACGGGAAGTTCATGCCCCGTGCTGTGACGCAGGCCCAAGCCGCAGCGGGCTACGCCAACACATCCCGGGAGCAGGCCCTTGCCATGAGCGTGCGAACAGTTGAAAGAATAAATGAAGTGAAATAAAAAATTATTTAGGAGGTAATCATGATGATCAAATATCAACAAAGATGGTATAGTAAGGCTTTTGCCATGTTTCTGGCACTTACCATACTTATAGCCGCACCGTTTAGCACCGTGCAAGCTTATGCAATGGAAGGCGCCCAGTTGACTGAGTCAGTTAACCCGGGCGATACTTCCCCCGATACAATTTCGGAGATGGACGGTGGTGTTCCGAAAGAGGCACCCCTTGAAACAAGCGAGGCAATAGATAGCGGCAGGCCGCCAGAAGAGTCCGCTTCACCGACGGACGCCGCACCAGCTGGGATCGGGCTTTTTGGGGATGATACCACGCCGCCGGCCTTTGATGGTAATCCAATAATTAGCCCACAATCAAAAGGTTCTCGGCAGATATACATTTTGGTCAAAGCACAGGAAGAAGCATATTTTAATGCAGTTCTTTTGCCAGATGGAGCTAATTCACCTACCAAAGAACAGGTTATAGCTGGACAGGATGCAGATGGCAATCCAGCTTTAAGAGTTTATAAAAACAATAAAAAAGAGATTGATATGCATATAGTTGGTTTCGTGCCTCAGCATGGTACTGAATATGATGTCTATGTAGTTTTAAAGGATGATGCAGATAACACATCTGAGCCACTCAAGGTAGATTTTAAGTCTCCAGATGCTGCCGAGTACTTTGCACAAGATTTCCCTATGAATGGGGCTGTTCAGCCTGATGGTAGCAAACAGGTTGAGGTAAAGATAAAATTAGAAAATATCGACAGCAGTAAAAAAGGTAAAGTGTATTGGGTGTTATTGTCTAATGAAGCACATACCCCCAGTATTGAACAAATAGCTCAAGGTACGGACAGTAATAATGACCCTGCAATAAGTTCAGGTAGCCCCGAATTCGCGCCAGATATTAATGATAGTTTTCTAGTGACTGGCGCTGTGGGCGGAACAGATTATGACCTTTACATGGTGGTAGGTAACACTCATTATGCCAATCCGTTGGGTAGCTGCACTGATGTTGTCAAGCTAGATGTCACTACCCCGCCGGATATAGCAGGGGAAAAGCTCTGCGAAATCGGCGGCACGGAATATGCGACATTGCAGGAAGCTATGAAAGCAGCGGGTGTTACCGCAACTATTAAGCTGCTCAAAAGCTTCACAACCATTCAAGGTGTTAGCATCGACAGGAAACATATCACCTTTGACTTAAACGGCCAAACCCTCACCATTGACACAACCGCCAATGAAGGGCTCAAGGTGACAGAGGGAACCGTGGCGCTTACCGGCGAAGGCAAGCTCAACGCAACCGGCAAGCTCTACGGTGTGTGGGCGAACAAAGGTACTGTTACGGTTGACACCGCTGCCAGCGGCAACGACGGCATCGGCATTTACGCCATGGGCGGCTCTAAAGTAACGGTGCGTGGCAACGCCACCGGGCAGGACAACGGCGTTTACGCCACCGATTCTGGCACCATGGTCAAAGTAAACGGAAACGTCACCTCCACAGATGGGCAGATTCAAGGGGCAGCTCATGCCCAGAATCAGGCCGAGGTAATTGTAGGGGGCAATGTGTCTGCTATTTCTGGCTACGGTGCTCGTACCTCCAACAGCGGAGTCATCACCGTAGAGGGCGACGTCTACGGCCTCCGCGCTGGTGCATTCACCGAAGGCGCCGGCGGCAGCATCACCGTTAAAGGCGACCTTTCCTCCCACAACCACTGTGCCGTCATTACAAATGGTAGCAGTGGCAATATCACGGTGGAGGGTACTGTCACACCCCAAAGCTCGGCCAGCTATGTGCTCATCAACAATGTAAGGCTGGAAAAGGATGCGGGCGTATCCGACCCCGGGAAGTCCGGCTATCTCAAATACAGTGGTTCCGGTGCCACGGGCGTAGTCTGGGTCAAAGATCCACTGGCAGCTAAAGTTTGGGAAGTATCTGATGATGGAGGGCTAGAAAATGCCTTGGTTAGCTTTAGGGATGGAGATACCATCAAGCTTATGGCGAACATAGACTATGACAAAGGCATTGCTATTGACGGCAAAACCGTCACCTTTGATGTAGATGGTTATATCCTTAATGTTAAAAATTCTATTGAAAACGGTACAGGACTAAATGTAATGAATGGGGGAAAAGTTTTTCTTACGGGTTCCGGTGCACTTAATGTAGAAGGTTATCGGTACGGTGTCCAGGTTCATTCCAATAATGCAAATAGTGAGGCTACTGTTACCAAGGCTACGGCTATTGGACCGGAAGGCAAGGCTGCCCACACAAATAATAAAGCGAAGCTCACCGTTTTGGGAGACGTAACAGCGACAGGTAACAGGGGCTATGGCATCCATGCCCAACAAGGTTCCTTACTTGAAGTTAAGGGAAATATCAATGCCACCAATCAAGGGGTTAATGTATCTGGGGCTACTGCAAAGGTAACGGGTAATGTACAGGCAATCAGTCAAGATCCCCTCACCGGAAAGGACATCGGGATTGGTGTCAGTGTATATAATGGGGTTGCAGAAATCGGCGGAAATGTGACTGCAAACCGAGTAGGCGCGATGATACGTGCCGGCGGCAGCATTACCATCGACGGTATGATCACTGCTCCAGCCTATATCGAATTCAACGATAATGCTCCTACGACAATCGACGACTATTTGCCGGAAACCACCAAAGTCGGTTATCGTACCTATAGCGATGGCAAAAGTAATGTTTGGGTAAAGGGTGGGGAAGCAAGTGAAAATGTGTGCGAAATTGGCGATGTACAGTATGCCACACTGGGTGAGGCCCTGACGAAAGTTAAGAACGGCGAAACCATCAAGCTGCTGAAAGACACTACTTATACCGATTTCATTGAGGTTAGCGGGAAGACAATCAACTTCGATTTGGGGGACTATAATCTTTTCCTTGATATAAGCTCCGAATCCCCAAATAAACCTGCACTTACGGTAGAGGGCAGCGGCAAGGTAAATCTAATCGGTACGGGAACGGGTCAATTCAATGTGAAGGGCTCTTCTACTGCCATGTCTGCCATATCGATTCTCGGGGCAAACTCGGCAGCAACTGTTAATAATGTTGAGGGTGGTCGTATCGGAGTGTACATGTACGGTTCCGGCCCTGCTCTGGACGGCGGCTCGATCACGGTAAATGGCAATATCAAGGCGAACTCCGGCGTGACAGTTAACGCAAAAAACGGTCAAGTCCTTGTCAACGGTAATATAACGTCTAGTTCAACCGGTGTGTCAACATGGGCCAATCAGGATACTCAGGTTACTGTAAACGGTAATATCACTGTTATTGATCATACACCGGGTAGTGAGCCTGTAGGAATTCGAGCCTATAGCGGAAATACTGTTGAGGTTGTAGGTGATGTAACCGTTAATGGAGCCGACTGCACCGGTGTTCATGTTTCTGGTGGTATCATTAGAATAGACGGCAATTTGGTTTCATCCGGCCAGGGGGTGTACTGTGATAGTAGGGGCGAGGTAGGAATTACTCGCAGTCTTACAGCGGGAACTCCGTTTATTGTTGTGGGAAGTACCGAGATGACTGCCGAACAAGGTACAAAAACAGCGGACGGCTTTCTTGTGTATAGCGATGGCAAAAGCACTGTCTGGATCGGTAGTGTAGGCGATTCTGCACCCGCCTATCTTTTGACTGTCGTGAGCGGAACCGGGGGCGGAACCTATGCGGTGGGTGCACAAGTGCCCATTACGGCAAATCCCCCCGTGCAAGGAAAATTATTTGATAAGTGGACCACCAGTAATGGCGGCAGCTTCGAAGATGCAAACAGTGCCAGCACCACCTTCACCATGCCTTCCAATGAGGTAACCGTCACAGCAACCTACAAGGACGCTCCTGTGAAAATCTACACGCTGACAGTGAGCGGCAGCTATGCGGGAATCAGCGGCGCAGGTCAATACGCTCCTGGCACACAGGTCCCCATCCACGCCGGCAGCAGGAGCAATTACAGCTTTACCGGCTGGACCACTTCGGGCGACGGCACCTTCGCCGATGCCACCAGTGCAAGCACTACCTTCGACATGCCAAATGGCAACACGACCGTAACCGCAAACTGGACGTATGCCGGCGGTGGCTCGGGTAGCGGTTCCAGCGGCGATTCCTCCTCTGGCGGAAGCCCGACTACACTGGTCACAATATTGCCGGAAAAGAAACCCGACCAACCTGTAACAGTGGCAGCTCCTGTCACGGCTACAGCAGGGGCAAACGGTGCAGCCAGCACAGTCATTCCGGATAAGGTTATTACCGATGCTATAACCAAGGCGCAGGCTGAGGCCAAGGCACAGGGCAAAACGAAACATGGCATTTCAGTAGAATTGAATGTCACTATGCCCAAGAGCACAACCTCTCTGACGGCAGCCCTGACCCAAAGCTCGCTAAACAGCCTTGTGAACGCAGGCGTAACAAGCCTTAAAATCAATGGCTATCCTGCAACGATCAGTTTCGATAAAAAGGCATTGACAGAAATCCGGAAACAGAGCGACGGTAATGTGACCATCACGATAAAACCGTCACAAAACCTTACTACTGCAGCGAAGAAGCTCATCGGCTCAAGACCTGTGTATGACATCACGGTTAGCTGTGTTAAAAACAGCAAAACCCTTGTAATTTCAGCTTTTAACGGCGGCATTGCCACCATTTCTATCCTCTATAAACCAAGCAAAAATGAAGCTGTGGGCTACCTTCACGGCGTATATGAGGATGCAAAGGGCAATGCTACTCGGATTGATGGCTCGGTCTATGATACCAATGAGGGCGCAATTCTAATCTCCACCGATCACCTCTCCACGGTCTACGGTGTGAGCTATACAGAACCCAGTGCAAAGTTTACCGACATCAGAACCCATTGGGGCAAGGAGTCCATCGACTATGTGGTAGGCAGAGGACTGCTCTCAGGTACCTCGGAAACCATCTTCGCTCCCAACACCTCCATGACTCGGGGAATGCTGGTAACGGCCCTCGGCAGGCTGGCTGGTGTGGATGTGAAAGCCTATACCACAAACAGCTTCACCGATGTGAAAGCCGACAGTGCCTTCCGTCCCTATATTGAATGGGCATACAAAAAGGGCGTTGTGCAGGGCACCGGCAACAGCCAGTTTGCACCTGACCGGGCGATTACCCGTGAGGAAATTGCGGTCATCTTTGCAAATTACGCCAAAGCCATCGGCTACAAGCTACCTGTCACCCGCGAAGCGACCACCTATGCGGACGCTTTCAGCATCGGTAGCTACTATCAGACGGCTGTCACGGCCATGCAGCAGGCAGGCATTATGATGGGCGGCAACGGCAACAAGTTTAATCCGAAAGCCAGCGCCACCCGCGCGGAAGTTAGCTCCATGCTCCATCGCTATATCAAGCTGACCATTGACCCTAACACGGCGCAGGGCTGGGCATTGAATGACGCCGGACAGTATCTCTACTACAAGAACGGCAAAGTTCTCACCGGGATGCAGATCATCGACGGCGTGAAATACTTCTTCAACACCGATGGCACGCTGAAAACCAGCTGGGTCAAGGATGCCAACAACTGGAGGTATTACTCCGGTAATACCATGCTGGTGGGCTTTTGGGACATCGGCACCAACGGCAACAACAAAACCTATTACTTCACCAAGGATGGCATCATGGTAGCCGGAAAATGGCTGGAGATTGGCGACAAATGGTATTACTTCAATGCCGATGGCTCCCTTGCCAAAGGTACGAAGATCAACGGTTACGAGGTCGATGAAAACGGTGTGAGAAAAACAAAGTAGCGATGAATATTTAGAAAGCAGTGGAGGAAACCAGATGTTGGCTCCCTCCACTATTTTCCGTATTCAGTTTGCTTTTCTCAAAAGCCCAGTACGGATTTTTGATTTGTCAAATGTCTTTTTAATTGTGCACGGATGGTAGCGAGTCGATTTTTTGCAGTATATTTCCAGACAAAGTATGTGTCATACAGAAAGGTGTAAAACTCCTCAGTGCTCATTTGTGATACAATAGAGTACTCTAATATTTCTAATTCTTTTTCAAGTTTTATATTTGCATCAGAAACTTGTCTCCAGTAGCTATCTTCGGCATCCAACCAATCCTTTTGATTATTAGAGATCCAGAGCTTAGAAATATTTGTAGATGGCATTTCATCAGGCTTCATCTTTGTCCACCACGCTTTTTTGCATCCTTTCTTATTTCATCAAAGTGCTTATCTGATATAGTTGTCTTTTCTCGAAATTCAGAGACGACATCACTCATAACAGAGTAGTTAAGGGCTGTTCCTTCGCTATCTGCAATGTAGTCCATTGCCCGATCTTCGCCTATACCAAACTGTTTGGCGGTATGAACTGCGTCTATGTTTGCTCCAAGAAAAATAAATTCCCAGTTATATTTTGATTTTTGTCTTTCAATCTGTGATTTAACTTTTTCAGCGGAATATTCACGGCTGGAATTTTCTTCACCGTCTGTGATAATAACGAACATTACCTTTTCTGCACGGTATTCTTCAGCCGTATGTTTTTGGGCATTGCTAATTTTATGAATTGTACTGCCTATTGCATCAAGTAGTGCCGTTGAGCCGCCGACTTGGTATTCTTTTTCGGTGATGGGGCTAATCGCTCTAATATCAATGCGATCATGAAGCAGCTCGAAGTTGTTATCAAAAAGCACGGTGGTAATATGGCAATCACCTTGTACATTCTTTTGCTTGGCAAGCATTGAATTATATCCGCCGATTGTATCCTTTTCAAGTCCGCTCATAGAGCCGCTTTTGTCCAGTATAAATACCAGTTCTGTTAATCCTTTTTTCATTGAATTGTCCTCCTTAAGTTTTTTGTGACTTAAGGATAACCTTTAAATCAGAACCATAGGTCGTTTGAAAAGCGACAATTATCTTTGTGAGGCAAACCCTTCATATCTGGGTTCGTATTTATAGTGCATAATTCCTTCGATTAAATCCAGAGCAAAAACTCCCAAGTCCGCATCCATAATAATGTCAATTCTTCGGCAGTTAGTTTTAATCCAATCCTTCACATTGGAAGGAGTTATATTAAAACTAATCATCTCATCATCTGCAAGCAAAGATTTTGCAAGCGTTGATGGTGCACTAAGGCTATAATGATGGCTGCAGAATCTCGCATTGCTGCGATGGTTAGCCTTTCCAATCTTTAGAAACTCGCTATTAAACAAAAACATATATACTGCCATTTTTCCGAAAGGCAACCGTGTAGGTTGTGTATGAGGCAAACCCCTATCAAGTATTTCATATTTTTCTCTGGGAATCGGCTTGCCAATTGCTAAGGAAACTCCCTGAATTAAAGAATCTATTTCATTTGCATAATTCATTTGCTTATCCCCCTAACAAGGGCTGGTCATATTTGAACAATACCTCGTTAATTTCAAAAATATCATATTTGCCGTTGATGATAAAATATTCTATAATCACATCAAATTTTTGACTGCGAGATAAGGTATAACCGGCCCGTTCCAGGAGATCGTCTGTTTCATCAAGGTTAAGCTCTAAGGCAACGGCCAGGGCAATGGCTGTTCGTTTGCTGGGCATGTAGCCTTTACCGGTTCTTATTTTTGAAAACAGCTTCCTATCAAGGTTGGCACGCTTATAAACCTCCACATCAGTTTTGTCCTTGGCATCAATTAAGCGTAGGAGAGTTGTCGAAAAGGGCTCATCGAGATTATCTATTAAGTCATCAATGCCTGATGGGGCCTTAAGTACCTCCTCTGAAATTTGCGGCATTGGTGAGTCATATTCTATATGAATGGTATCAGCTAAGGATCTTTGCTCAATATCAAGCAGCTCTCGCCGGGATAGTTTATGCTTTTTGAGATAGTTGTCATCAATATAGCTTGCAACTTCTCCCAGCAGCTTCTCGCTGACCATAAATGCATCTTTATCGAATACGGCCAGATAGATATCCATGTCATGATTGCCAAGAAAATCCTTGATTGCAGTAGTCGCTACCTTGAGCGCTTCATCCTTCGGATATCCATAAATGCCACTTGAAATAAGGGGAAAAGCTATGCTTTTGCACTTATAGTCTTTGGCAAGAATAAGAGAGTTTAGATAAGCTGAGCGAAGAAGTTTCTCGCTTTCCTTAGGGCATGAAGGATTATAGACCGGTCCTGCAACATGAATAATGTAGCTTGCCGGTAAAGCAAAGCCCGGTGTAATTACAGCTTCACCTGTTTTTATAGGAGAAAGCCCATTGCATGCTTCCTGTAGTTCGTTTTTCCCAGCCGCTTGAAATATTGCACCGCAAACACCGCCGCCCATTTTAAGTTCCGTATTTGCGGCATTAACGATTGCATCGGTTTTTATCTTTGTGATGTCCTGTCGGACGATTGTAAAAGGCATTGGTATTCACCTCACAGTTATTGCAATTCTTTTTTTAGCTTTTCAATAATCAGAGCTTCTCGAGCTTCAAAAAATTCCGGGAAGTTTGTAAATGAAAGATCAATGTCAGAAGGAATTAAATGCCTTTGACAGTACTCTCGTTTGGCTTCTGCTGTGGGTAAATTTGTTTCAAACCACTCTTTATAATCCTTATCCTTTTTTGAAGTGTTATCAAGTCCTTCGAGAAGTTGAAGATTACCAATATAGTTAAAATTGCTAATAAAATCGGTTATATCAACAATTCCTCTTCGGCGTAATTTCCTTTCCGTAAATTCTGCTTTGGGGAATATATGATCAACATGGAACAAATTGTTCATGTCTGCCCAAGGGTAGAGAATGGACATTACAACCAAAGTATCCCCTTGTCCAAATTTTTGGAACAGCAGGTTTTCAATATCTGCATCCGTAAACTCATGGGTTCTGTTTGTACCCTTAAATCTGTCAACAATTTTCTCAAAAGGAAAGTCAGCTTTGTCATTTTTTTGAATAATTTCCCGAATAGGGCGAAGGACACCATCAGGCTGGGAGCTAAAGACACGCTTCAACATGGCACTGACAAACCATTTCTTAATTTTCCGTACATTCTCCGCATTTTTAGGGGATGCAGCAAAATTTGTGGGTAATCCCATATGTTTTATGTAATAGGCTATAGGGATAAATAAATTATTGGATGTTATATTATCTCTATTGAAGCCCAAGCGGGCAACTAAAGTGACTGCCTCCCTGAGGGCTGTTATGATGTTTTCCCACTCACGCTGAATTTTCATCATATTGGTATGATTAAAATTATCAATCTTAAAAGCGATATCCGGAAAATCGCAGAGTACTAAGCAGGCTTTAAGGATAAAATCTTTGTTGACATTAAATCCTCGTCCGATGCGATTCAAGTCATCAACCGCCTGATGGATTTCATCCCGGGCATCCAGCTGGTCCCATTGTGCTGACGCAATAGACAGCAGTAAATCAGAATAACTAAGCTGTGTTCCTCCGCTATTTACCCGTATGAAAATATTGAGTACCTTATCAAGCTCGTTGCTTTTTTCAAGATAATAGCTAATCGTACCGTCACTATGAACGGCTTTCCATAATTTACTCAATGTATCCGTTGCAAAGGTACCCTTTTCTGTGTCATATTCTTTACCTGAATCCTGTGCTGATTTTAGCAAATATGGAACAACCTTTTGCTGCAAGTAAATAACCACATCGGTTAATTCGTTGAATTTAAGTATATCACCCACAGCAAACCAATAGTGATCTTCATCATTGGAGCATTCATCATTAGTTAAAAATGAAAAATCATAAAACCAATCATCATCTTCAGACT
>ENA-UOOI01002068-UOOI01002068.1-fermentation-metagenome-genome-assembly--contig:-NODE-2068-length-18575-cov-3.911123_pt1 | contig 18575 bp, 19 predicted proteins | sample MGYA00245779_ERZ724027 | MGnify/ENA primary metagenome ERZ724027 (study PRJEB28704, sample SAMN03018318) | fermentation metagenome | biome: anthropogenic terrestrial biome; feature: soil; material...
TATGGTCGTACCATAACATCACTATGGTACGACCATAACACTGTTATGGTACGACATTAATTAAATAAGGTACGACCATACTGATAGTAACGTACGACCTTACTAAAGTAACATGCCACCTTACTGATAGTATGGTGCCACCTTACTGAGTTTATTCCTTGTTTAATTTAATTTATTCCTTATTTAAGTAGACTTTTTCCTTGTTTAGATAAAACAAAATAGCATCATAAGAAAAACTTTCTTGATAAATTATTAGATACTTAGGAGATAATATATTAGATTTGCAAAAATTATAAGTTTTATTATTATGATAGCTTATGTTTATTATATCTTATTCTCAAAAAGGAGGTCTAAATTGAAGAAATTACTATTTATTTTATTAGTGTTTCTAATCCCTGTTATTTATTCTTGCAAAGATGATAATGAGGATATAAATACAAATGAATTGTTTGGTACTTATACATTAAACGAAAATAAAGGTTATGAGAATATCTATTATACTAATTCCTATTCTCCATATACGTTTAGAAGTTTTAATGACAAGTTTTTTTGTATTTGGGGATATATTGGTCCAAGTGCAAGGAGTTATGCAGAAATGCACAAAAGAGGAGATTACTACTATGAATTAAGTTCTCATGGTGTACCATTAAGACCTAATAAAAGAATGAAAGGTAAGTTTGTATATAATTCAGCTGTCTCTAAATATGATTTTGTTGGAATTTACTCTTCAGATACAAATTTCAATGACATAATAGGCACATTTTACTTTAGACAAGTTAGTCGTGATACTATGAATTTGAAATAAATTATTGCAATTAAAAATAAACCCTTATTTTTTAGATATAAATTTTAATTCAAATTCTTTTTTGTTAAGGTTAAATGTTTATTTATCAGTAATAAATAAACATAACTTATTCGAAAATAACCTTAACTTATATTGAAATATGATTGACTTATTTTTTAATGATTCATATTTTTTGAAGATTAATTACATTTTGTTTATAAAACTTGAAACAATTTTCCAACAAATAGTGTTATATAGAGGTAAACAATAATATTATGAGTGTAAAAAAGATATTTTTATTTTCATTACTTATATTCTTAAGCATTTCAACAATGTGTCAAACCAAATATGGAGTAAGAGCAGGAATGAGTTTGTCAACTTATTATTCGGCTCAAGGTCTTTATCAATTCAAACCTGGTATTCATATTGGAGGAGTTGCAGAGATTCCAATTGATTCTTCAAATTTTTCTTTTCTTTATGGAGTGTATTTTGCAGATAAGGGAACAAAAATTGAAGGTTTTATGTATGTTGATCCTGCATTAAAGTCATTTATTGACAATTATAATTATTATGTCAATATAAATGAATATTACTATCATTTGGAAATACCTTTACTTTTTACATATAATATTCCAATAGATGAAAAACTTACAATTAAACCTCAATTAGGTGCTTTTATCTCATATGCATTATTTTCAAAACTATATGGTGAAAGTACATATTTATTTTCAGACTCAAATAAAGAATATTCAGAATATGTATCTTATTTAAAAGATTTTATTTTTTCAATTGGAGGGAATGTTGGATTTACAGCTTACTATAAGAAAAAGTATTCATTTACTCTGTCTTCAGATATTGGTTATTTAGTGGATGGTTCATTAAATAATTTTAAAAACAGACCTGATATTAGCATGTTTTTTTCATTAGGATATAACTTCTAAATACAATCAATTTTAAAATATTAGATATGAAAAGAGTTTTAGTTTTATTTGTTCTGATTTTTATAAGCTTCACTGCTATTTCTCAAACCAAATTTGGAGTTAGAGCAGGTATGACTTTATCAACTTATTGTTCTGCTCAAGAGGATTATCTATTCAAACCAGGAATTCATATTGGAGGAGTTGCAGATATTCCTCTTGGTTCTTCAAATTTTTCTTTCCTTCCTGGATTGTATTTTGCTGACAAAGGGACAAAAATAAAAGGTGATTTCCCTCACTCAGATATTATTTTCTTTGTGCGACCTGAAGCTTTTAATCTTAAAGAAACACATTATAATTTTCAATTAGAAATTCCTTTACTTCTTGCTTATAAGATTCCAATAAATGAGAAAGTAACTTTAAAACCACAGATAGGAGTGTATTTCTCATATACTATGTTTGGAAGAATTAATAGTAAATATAATTATTATTTTTCTTATGATCCAAACCCTCCTTCAGAAATAACAGAAGATTATTATTTCTATAATGATTTTTATTTAGGTTTGGGGGGTAATATAGGCTTATCTGCTTTTTATAACAAATATTCCTTTACTATTTCATGCGATGCTGGATTTTCAAATAACGAAGGGACAATCTTATCTTATGAAATAGAAAACTATCCAGATATTTGTATTTACTTTTCATTAGGATATAATTTTTGATTAAGAAGAACGCATTAAGAATTAACCCCAAAAAGATAAGTATAATCACTCAATAAGAAAAACTTTCTTATGATATTATTAGATACTTAGGAGATAATATATTAGATTTGCAAAAATTATAAGTTCTATTTTTATGATAGCTTATGTTTATTATATCTTATTCTCAAAAAGGAGGTCTAAATTGAAGAAGTTACTATTTATTTTATTAGTGTTTCTAATCCCTGTTATTTATTCTTGTAGAGATGATAATGAGGATTCAGAAGATACGACCCATCAAAATACTACTGATTATCCTTCCAATGAATTATGGGGAACTTATATATTGAATGAAAATACTAATTATAGCAAATTTATTTATTACCCTGATTTATATTCTCATTATACATTTAGAAGTTTTAAAGATAAATCTTTTCTTATTTGGGGATATATTGGTCCAAGTATAATAAGTTATGCAGAAATGCACAAAAGAGGAGATTACTACTATGAATTAAGTAATCATGGTGTTCCTTTAAGACCTAATAAAAGAATGAAAGGAAAGTATAGATATAATTATATTTCAGCTTTCTCTAAATATGATTTTGTTGGAATTTACTCCTCTGATACAAATTTCAATGACACAATAGGCACATTTTACTTTAAACAAATTAGTCGTGATACTATCAATTTGAAATAAATAATAGTTATGAAAACACATTTTTATAAATTAGTTTTAGGTTTTTTCCTAACCCTATTTGCATTTAACCTTAATGCACAAGATTACGAGTATATACCAATGGTTAAGTCAGGTGTTCAGATTTGGACAACTACTACAGCAACTGATGGATATATGCATTATAATAGGTTTGCACTAACAGAAGAGGATACTTTAATTGAGGGATTGACTTATAAGAAACTTTATTGGTTTACTGACTCTGTTATTAATCCTTTAACTTCTGAATGTATTGGAGGATTAAGAGAGAATGAACAAAAACAAGTCTTTTACAAAGGTAGTGCAGGTTATGATAATTAAGATTGGCGTAATGGAATGCTATTTGATTTTTCTCTTTCAGTTGGAGATACTTTCTATTTTCAAAGTGCTGGAATAATGGAATTTATTGTTGGATATATTGATACAGTAGAGATTGCAGGAATACAAAGAAAACAATTCTATTTAACTGATTATTTTAGTCATAATTTTGTTTTTAAAATTATTGAAGGTATAGGTGATGAATTTGGATTACTATTTGATATTGTTACAAGATTAGCGATTAAATCAACTGCTACTGGAGAGCTTTTGTGCTACGAGCATAATGGAGATTTGCAATATATGTCAGAATATGTAACTAATTGCAGTAATCCATTTGCAAGACTTACGGATATAATAGAAGAAGATAATTCAATAATTCTTTACCCAAATCCAACGAACAAAGAAGTAAATATAAGTTCGGAAAGTATTATTAATTCAATTGAAGTATTTAATTCCCTTGGACAAAAGGTTTATCAAGTTAAAGTAAAGCAAAAGGAAAAAACTCTTGATATTTCATCTTTCTCAAAGGGAGTTTATATTATTGGAGTAAATACTGATAGGGGATATATTCGAAAGAAATTGATTAAGAATTAAAAATGATAATAGTTATGAAAACACATTTTTATAAATTAGTTTTAGAGTTATTCCTTTATTTGTTTGCATTTAACCTTAATGCACAAGATTATGAGTATATTCCATTGGTTAAACCTCGTATTCAGATTTGGACTTGTGATTATATTGACTGTTGGGAACATTATCTTTTTAGACGTTTTGCACTTACTGATGAAGATACTTTAATTGAAGGAGATAATTATAAAAAACTTTATTTCTTTACAGATTCTATTTTTAATCCTTTAACAGCAGAGTGTGTTGGTGGATTGAGAGAAAATGAACAAAAACAAGTTTATTATAAAGGTGGAGATATATTGGGAGGAATGATAATGTCAGGTTTAATCTATGATTTCTCTCTAAGCGTTGGAGATACATTCCCTAATAATAATCCTTATTTCCCATTTATTTTAGAAGTTAAAAATATAGATACAATATATTATGCTGGAGCTCAAAGAAGAAGATTTGAAATAGGAGAAAAGGCAGATACATCTTCATCTCCTTATATTGTAGCTCAATTGATTGAAGGAATTGGGAATACTCAAGGTTTAATGTATGATATGAGTTTGAATTTTCTTTTATGTCAGCCTCAAGGTAGGAATCGTTGCTATGAGCATAATGGAGAATTACTCTATCAGGACAATCCTTCACAAGATTGCATAACTCCACTCTATGGGCTTTCTGATATAATAGAAGAAGATAATTCAATAACTCTTTACCCTAACCCAACGAGCAAAGAAGTAAATATAAGTTCGGAGAATATTATTAATTCTATTGAAGTATTTAATTCCCTTGGTCAAAAGGTTTATCAAACTAATGTAAAGCAAAAGGAAAAAACTCTTGATATTAATTCTTTTTCAAAGGGAGTTTATATATTAGGAGTAAATACTAATAAGGGATATATTCGGAAGAAATTGATTAAGAATTAAAATCAAATCTCTTATAAATATTCCAATTTTGAATATTACTTTCTTTAGGATATAAATTTTAGAATAATGGGAAGAAATAAATAATTGTATTTACTACCAGTTCTTATTATATTCCGATTGAGTTGTTGTTTGAGTTGAGGTTGAGTAGTCGGTGTTGATTTCTTCCAAGTATTTACTACAATCCATTTCAATGCTTATAGTTTCTGGAGAGGTAAAGTCACCTTGATAGAATTTCAAAGAGTTATCTCTTTCGCATCGTTTCATAAACAAACCATAAACAGGTAAAGCCATTGCTGCTCCTTGACCTAAGGCTGTAGAACGGAAATGTATTGAACGCAATTCACCTCCAACCCAAACAGCTGTTGCTAATTTTGGATTAATACCAATAAACCAACCATCGGAATTATTATCTGTTGTTCCAGTTTTCCCAGCAATTGTACTTCTTAAATTGTAAATATATCTCAATCTTCTACCTGTTCCACTTTCAACAACTCCTTTCATAAGGTCTAATACCAAGTAGGAGGTTTGTTGGTCAAGTGCAACATTTGATTTTGATTTTACTGCATCCAAAACAACTCCTTTATTATCGGTTATCTTTGTAATAAAGATTGGTTCAATATGAGTTCCTTTATTAGCTAATGTAGCCATTGCTTGAGCCATTTCAATTACTGACAAATCGCATGTTCCCAAACTTATTGAAGGTACAGCAGGAATGGCTGATTTAATACCCATCTTTCTTACTAAAGAAATAACTGAGCTGGGCGTTGTGTAGTTTTTAATTAAATTAGCTGAAATATAGTTGACTGAATTTGCTAAAGCCCATTTTAGGGTTATCATTTCTCCTTCTCTTGTGTCGTTGGAGTTTCTTGGAGTCCAATTATCATAATCTTCAAAAGTTACTGGAAGATTTGGAAGAGCAAAACATGGAGATAGTTCATTGTCTCTCATTGCTGCAGCATAAACAAATGGTTTAAATGTTGACCCAACTTGTCTTTGTCCTTGAACAGCGTTATCAAATTTGAAATATTTATAGTCAATTCCTCCAACATATACCTTAACGTATCCTGTTTGAGGCTCAATGGAAACCATACCTGTATTAAGAAAATACTTATAGTATTTTAGTGAATCCCAAGGACTCATTACAGTATCTTTTGCCCCATCCCAAGAAAAAACTCTCATTTCTATCTTTTCATTAAAAACTTGTCTGATTTCTTTATCAGAATATCCTTCAAGTTTCATTGTTTGATAGCGTTCTGAATTACGCATAGATTGAATATATGCTTTTTCTATTTCATCTTTTGAAATTCCTGTAAATGGAGCTGAGGCATATCCTTTTGTGTGAGCAAAAAATTGTTTCTGAAGAGTTTTGAAATGTTCTTTTACTGCTTCTTCTGCATAGCGTTGCATTCTTGAATCAATGGTCGTATATATTCTTAAACCATCTCTATGAACATCATAAGGTTCTCCATTTTGTTTTTTATGAGTTTTACTCCATTCTTTTATATAGTTTCTTACATATTCTCTGAAATATGTTGCAATTCCTTCATCATGAGATTGTGGGTTATAATGGCTAATGTCCAAAGGAGTTTGCTTAAGCTTTTCTGCTTTATCCTCTTCTAAAAAACCATATTTTGCCATTTGAGACAATACGGTATTTCTTCTTTCCTTTGAACGCTCATTTCTTCTAACGGGATTATATGCAGTAGGGGCTCTTAAAAGTCCAATTAATGTTGCAGCTTCCTCTGTTTTCAGTTCGGAAGGAAGTTTGTCGAAGAATGTTCTTGCTGCTGTTTTAATTCCAAAAGCATTGCTTCCAAAGTCAACAGTATTCAAATACATTGTAAGAATTTCTTCCTTAGTATAGTTTCTTTCAAGTTTGATGGCAACAACCCATTCTTTTAATTTAGAGTAAATAACTCCTATCTTTGTTTTTTGATCTCTTGGGAAAAGGTTTTTAGCCAATTGTTGGGTAATTGTACTACCACCACCTGAGCCTCTATCTCCACCCAAAACAGTTTTACCCAAAACTCTAAATAAGCTTCTGAAGTCAATGCCTGAATGTTTATAAAATCTAACATCCTCTGTGGCAATTAATGCATCTATTACGTTTTTTGGTAATTCAGAATACTGAACATTAGAACGATTTTGAATTCCAATATATCCTAATATTTCTCCATCGGCAGAATATACTTCTGATGCTAAGTTTGAATTAGGGTTTTCCAATTGTTCAAAGGAAGGCATAAATCCTAACCATCCTAAAGACAAAAAGAAGAAAAACAGGAAAAGAAAAACCATGAAAGCTCCAAAAATCTTCCACATTCTCCTTACATAGATAGAAAAATTATTGCTGTCTTTTTTCCTTTTATCTGTTTTATTTTGAGCCATTATTTTTTATTTCTATTTTGATTATGATATTCAATATGCAAACCAACATCAGATATTCCAACTAAGTTAGAGTCTCTTGTTGCTTGTTGCACTTCAAATCTATAAACTCCTTTCATTGGGAAAATAACTTTCTGAGTAAACCAGAATCTATTATCTTTTATTCTCCCACTTCCTTTTCCAGTCCAAGTGCCATCCAAATAAGCCACATAGCATTCAACAGTATCGCATTTGGTTATAGAACCATCAGGATAAATTGTTTTGATGAAAAAGAATATATTGGAATTTGGATAGTCGGTTGTGTTTCTAAGGTTTATTGCAAAATCATAAAGCCTCATTGTGTCTTTAATATTAACCTCAAATTCTAATCTCTCATTCATATTCCAACCCTTTTCACTCACTTTTTTGTTTTCATCATACACAACATCTGGGTTGCAACTTGTGAAAAATAGAGTTATTGAAAAAAGAATAAATCCGAATAATACCTTTTTCATATTAATTAAATATTAGGATTTGTTTTTGGTTCAGCTTTAATTTGATAAGCTTCAAGGTTGTCAATTGGTTGACGTTTCTTATTCATGTTGATTAATTTCTTAACATCATCAACTGAAAGCATAATGAAATCAGAACTTCCTTCATAAATATACCACATCACTCTGCGAAAAACATTTGTCTTTATGTAATTTGCTTTTCCTTTTTTAGTGAAAATAGGTACTCCAATTTCAGGAAATGATTTTAATTCATCTAAATAAACATCGTATTCAAAATTCAAACAACATTTAAGTTTTCCACATTGCCCTGCCAATTTTTGAGGATTGGAAAAGATTTGTTGAACTCTTGCAACTTGAGTTGAAACAGAGTTGAAAGTGTTTAACCAGCAACTGCAACAAAGCTCTCTACCACATGTTCCAATTCCACCAAGACGAGAAGCTTCTTGACGAGCACCAATTTGCTTCATTTCAATTCTAACTCTAAACTCATCTGCAAGAAGTTTGATCAGTTGACGGAAATCCACTCTGTCATCAGCTGTATAATAGAAAATAGCCTTAGTATTATCTCCTTGATATTCTACATCATTTATTTTCATATCAAGGTTAAGTTTGTTGATAATATCTCTGGTCTTGAAAAGAGTTTTGTCTTCTCTTTCTATTGATTGAATCCATTTTTCAATATCTGCAGCTTTTGCTCTTCTGTATAGCTTTTTTATTGTGTCAGCTTCAGGATTAACTTTCTTCCTTTTCATTTGAACTCTGCAAAGTTCACCAATTAGAGTAACTATTCCAATATCATGTCCAGGGTAACCTTCAACAGCAACAACATCTCCTTCTGTAATTTCTAATCCTTCAGGCAAACGGAAGAAATCCTTTTTTGAGTTTTTGAATCTTACTTCAACACAATCAAAGTTATTTTCAACAAATGGAGGTTTAATATTACTCATCCAATCGTGAATGGAAAGTTTTGAGTTCCTATCCAGTTCAAGTTTATTGACTGGAATATAAGATTGAGGCACATTAATACAGCCTCGAGTAAGCATAATGGAAGGAGTGAATTTGTTTTTCCCTACATCTGGATCTTCATCATAATAAGGATGTGCAAACTGTTCTCCAAAAACAATTTCTTTTTCTTCATCAGCTTTAAGATGTTCAGTTTGCTTGCAACCAGCACTTTCTTTTGAACTGTCAATATATTCTCTTATCTCCTCTTCACTGATAATGTCTATTTGTTCATTATCATTAGTGTTTTCTGCCTCATTATTTTCTATTTCTTCTATATTCATTTTTAATTATTCATTAATAAAAAGCCTAATTGAATTGATAAGTCCAAAAATACTATCTTGGCATTACCATTTCTTTCTATATGTAAAATTGATTTATCTATTTCTTTGTATATTTTTTCTATGTTGTTTTCAGTAATATAGTTTGGGAAGTTATTTCTAAAAGTTGGGTCTGTATTTTCTAATAAATTATTATTTTTTAATCCTGTTTTCAATAAGAAACTGTTTTGAAACACTTCAATTGAAAAGCTTAAAAGTTGCTTTTGTTCTTCTCTTCCTAATTTAACAATATCTGCTTCAATAATTTTTATTATATCTGCAATATTTGAACGATAATAAAAACAACTCCTAATCCATTGAATGAATAATAGCATGTACTTATTATCGGAGGTGTTTTTTTGATTTATATTTGGTAATTTAATTAATTGAGTTCTTGAAATAATAGTTGGTAGAATATTTTCTCTGTCGTCAGTTATAAGCAAAAACAATGTGTTTTCGTAGGGCTCTTCTAAGGTTTTAAGAAGTTTTGGAGCTGCTTCATAGTGCAATTTATCAACACACCAAATAATTACAATCTTATATTCTGCTTCATATGATTTAATGCTTAAAGATTTAATTATATTATTAGCATCTCTAACATTAATTAATCCTTGTTTATTACCTACATCCAGAAAATCATACCAGTCATTTAATTTAATAACTCCTTGATTATTTAAAACAAATTCTCTAAACTCATTAAGAAGAAGTTCTGATGAATTTTTAGAATCAATTTTTTTAGTCGTTGTATTAGGAAAAATTAAATGCAGGTCGGGGTGAGATAATTTTGAAATCTTTTTGCAAGAAAGGCATTCTCCACAAGAGTCAGCAATAATTAAACTATTATCTTCGGGAGAGAATCTTTGCTTATTGGTGCAATTCAGATATTGAGCATAAGCCAATGCTAAAGCAAAAGCTTTTGAAGTCTCTTCTCCAAAAAGCAATTGAGCATGACTAACTCTTTTGTTGTCTGCTATTCGTATTAGAGAATTTATTAAATCGTGTTGCTCAATAATTTGAGAGAATTGCATAAATATATATCTATCCTTTTAGGAAGACAAATGTACAACAATTCTCTCAAATAAGCATCAAATTAAATGAAAATAGAATTTTTCTAATATTCAAAATCAACTTCACCTACATTATTGAAGTCTTGTTTTGGGTCAATATCTGCTTCTTCGCGATTTGTACTTCTTTGTAATGAAACAATCATAGCTCCAAGCATCTTTGTCATTTCAACAAGAGTTTCTTTTGATTGTTCGTACTGTTGTTCTGTAAATGCACCAGCTTTGAATGCCATTGATGATAAAACAACGCATTCTCTAACAGCAGTTTTTGCATCTTTTAAGAAGTTAACAAATTGAAGTTTGTGTCTTGAAGAGCCTTCTGCAATATTAACAGAAATTTTAATAGCAGCATTCGCTAAAGGTTCAAGAATAAGTTTCTGTTCATAAGGATTATCACCTTTTACTTGTTCAATAATCCAGTTAAAATAATCTAAAGATTTGTGATAAACTCTCAAATCTTCAAAACGAAAGAAACTTACAGGTCTGTTTTGATTTTCCATAAATTCAGTTGTTTTTTAATAAGTAAATTGGTTTGCTTTTTAGTATATTTTTTTAATATAGTTTTAGTGTTTTCCGATTATTCAATACCAGAATAATATTTCATAAATTGAACTCTATGGAATGCAGAAGCATTCTTATTTTCTTTAGTTGCAAGCTTTCCTTTAAACTGACTTATGGAACTATAACCCTTTTCATTCATCCATTCTTCTAACCTATTGTTTGCATTAATTATAAAATTAACTCCTTCATCATATAAAACAGATACAATTTGAACAGTGTCAGCTCCTGCAAGCAAAAGTTTAATTACGTCTTCAGGTTTATGTACTCCATTTCCTGCAGTTAAGTCGCATCTAATTGCTTCAGACAAGATAGCTGTCCATCTTATAGTATTGTATAATTCGTGGTGACTACTTTTTATATCAACAGGTATCGTTTCAAAAGTATCTATATTAATATCAGATTGGTAGAAACGATTAAAAATATTCAAATTTGTAATTCCCATCCAAGAAATTTTTTGAGCAAAACGAGTAAGAGAAGAAAAATAAGAACTAATCTTTAAAGATATTGGAAGAGAAGTAGCTCTTTTAATAATATGAATAATATCTTCATAAAGTCTTTCAATGTCTTCATGAGATATGTTAATGTCAGAAGGAAGAATAAACATATTTAATTCAATACCATCAGCACCTGCTTCTTCAACAGTTTTAACAAAAGGTAACCATTCAGAAGCGGTAATACAATTAATACTTGCAATAATAGGAATTGTTAAATTAGCTTTTGCTTCCTTAATTAGTTGTATGTATTTTTCAATAGCTTGACCTTTGGTATGTTCTTGAATATAATTATATGCTTCAGGATAACCGCTAAAGTTTGCACTGTAAACTTTAACGTTAACATTCATCTCTTGAGTAATTTGTTCCTCAAATAGCGATTTTAGTATTACAGCACCTGCGCCAGCAGCTTCCATTTTCTTTAAATTTTCAATATTTGCTGTCAATCCGCAACTTCCTATAACTATTGGACTTTTTATTTCAAAGCCCATAAACTTAGTACTTATACTCATAGTATCAATTTGTATTTAGAGCACAAAACTACAAACAAATATTCTATTTTGCAAATAAAAAAAGAAATATTATTTATTATGAAAGTAAAAAAAGCATGATAATTCTTTTTAAGTTTAAAGAAAAATGTATCTTTGCAATCTAAAAATAAAAAAGTAGAAAATAATACATACCTTTTAATATTTATGAGCACAGAACAAAAACCTAAGAATCTTGCTGTAGTTGAAGTAATTTCAAAGTCAGAACAATTTATTGAAAAAAACCAAAAAATAATATTGATTGTAATTGCAGCGATATTAATTTTAGTTGGTGGTTATTTTGGTTATAAGAAACTTTATGCTGAACCTCGTCAAGAAACTGCAGCATCAGAAATGTTTGCAGCAGAACAATACTTTAAGAATGAAGATATGGATAAAGCACTTAATGGAGACGGAAAACATTTAGGCTTTTTAGCAATTATTGATAAATATGGTAGCACAAAGAGTGGTAAATTGGCAAATTTCTATGCAGGAAGTGCATACCTAACAAAAGGAGAATATAATAAAGCAATTGATTATCTTGAAGATTTTAAAGTAAAGGATGTTTTCCTTTCTTCTCAAGCAAAAGCTATGATTGGAGATTGCTACATGGAATTAAATAAAACTAACGATGCAATAAAATATTACGAAAAAGCAATTGTTGATGCAAATGATATGACAACTCCTTTTGTTCTTTTGAAATTAGGTTTGGCATATGAAATCAGTAAAGATAACAAAAAAGCATTAGAAAGTTATAAGAGAATTAAAACAGAATTTCCTGCATCAACTGAAGGAAGAGAAATTGACAAATATATAACAAGATTAGAAAATTTATAAGATAATTTTTTAGTATCTTTTAAAAAAGAGTCACTTGAAAAAGTTGACTCTTTTTTTTAACCTTTAAAAATTAAAAATTATGGAAAAGTGGAAATTTCAAAGGATTATTGTAATCATATCTTCACTTATTTTGATATGTAAGTTTGCTGCTTACTTTATTACCAATTCAGCAGGAGTTTATTCTGATGCAATGGAAAGCATTGTTAATGTTGTTGCAGGAATAATCAGTCTAATGTCACTACGTTGGGCATCAAAACCAGCTGACGATAAACATCCTTTTGGACATGGTAAAATGGAACTTATTTCAGCCTCCATTGAAGGAATACTTATTATGCTTGCAGGAGGATTAATCATTTATGAAGCAATTTCAAGAATTTACTTTCCACCAAAAGAACTTCCTCAGCTTGAAATAGGTATTGTTATCGTTGCAATAGCAGGAATTTTAAACTATTTGCTTGGCTATTGGAGTATTAGAAAAGGAAAGAAAAACTCTTCAATGGCTCTTATTGCATCAGGAAAGCATCTTCAATCCGATACTTATTCCTCAATAGGTTTGATTTTAGGTTTAGTTTTAATTTCAATAACAGGACTTATAATATTGGATAGTCTTTTAGCTTTGGTTTATGGATCAATAATTATTGTTGCTGGTGTTAAGATACTTCGCAAGACTGTTGCAAATCTTTTGGATGAAAACGATATGGAAGAACTTAAAGCAATTACAGAAGTGATTAATAAACACAAAGCAGAGGATTGGATAGATATTCATAATCTTAGAGTTGTTAGCTATGGAAATTCCTTACATATTGATTGCGATTTAACACTTCCATGCTTCTATACAATAAATCAAGGTCATCAAGCAACAGAAAAACTAAAACAGGCCCTTCAAATACAATCAGACGACCTGTATTTTACAGTTCATTCAGATTCATGTGATGAGAAATACTGTTTTCAATGTACAATGACAAATTGTCCAATTAGAAAAGAACCTTGTGCAACTCCTTTTGTATTTAGCGTTGAGAATTTAATAAAACAAGAAGATGACTAAAAGGATTAAATCCCTATTGTTTCTCTTTATTATTCCATTTATATTTCTTTCATGCAGATCCAATTCTAATAAAATTGAAGTAACATTAGAGAAATATAAAGCTTCAGAAGAATATAAAGATAATGTAAATTTAGTTTTCCCAATTATTTCTTGTGAGAACTCAAAGGTTAAAGAAAAGATAAATACATATATCCAGTTAAGTGAGTTAGATATAATTAAGGGTTTAGAAAAGAATAGTATTTTTGAAAAGAGATTTGATGAAGCAAAGTTTACTTTTCCTGGTATTCCAGAAGGACTTTTGGATCTAAATTATCAACTTCTTTACAACGCTCAAAATAATTTTTCATTTTCACTATATCATATCTATCAATGGGCTACATTGAGTTATTGGATAGAATATTATAACTTTAATCCTCAAAATGGAGATAGGTATTACCTTAAAGACTTTTTTGATTCTACAAACTTTCATAAAATGAAAGAATTACTTTATCCTCATTTTAAAGAACTTTTTTATAATGATAATAATCAATGTGAAGATATTGATACAGGGTTTTATTTAGATATTTTGCTAAATGAAGAATATCTTTATCAGGATTTCTATTTTACTAAAGATAGTCTTTTCTTCGACGTATTTAATATTCTTTGTAAAAACTGTAAACCTTGTTTTAAAGAAACAAGATTTGGCGTTCCAATATTAAAAATAAAACATCTATTAAATGAATATGGCATAGCTGCCATGATTAGTGGTGAAAATCTTTATAAATATTCTTATATAGGAGGTGTTCAATTCTACAAAGGGAAAGTAGATGAAAAGTATGATTTCTATCTGCTTTATTCTTTGAATGAGAGAAAAACTTATTTAAATGGAAAATTTATTATTATAAATACAGGAAAAGTGTATAATTTTGAAGGTAGTGTAACAAATAATATATTTGAATTTCCAATTAATGAAATTGACAATAGAAAGGAAGGTTCTGTCAAATTTGAATTTAAAGATAATTGTCTTATTGGTTCGAAATTAGATAGTCTCAATAGAGTTGAATTTTCACTAAAAGCTAAAAGGTTATAGATTTCTATTTAAAAATTAGATTACTCTGCTAATTTATTTGAGAAAATTCTCTCAATAATTTGTCTTTATTTGATATAAATGCATCAAACCCTTATTATAATTGAAAAAGATAAGGATTAAATTTAGTAACATGCCACCATACTATTGGTAAGGTGCCACCTTACTCGAGTATCCTGCCACCATACTTATGGTAAGGTGCCACCATAACGATAGTAAGGTGCCACCTTACAGAATTTATTCCTTATTTAAATTAGTTTTTTCTTGATTTAAGTATACTCTTTCTTTGATTAGTAAATTAGAATCTTTAATCTTTAATATTGATAAAAGCATTAATATTTTGATTTTTAGAATTAATTTATATCTTTGCCGAATAATTCTAATACAAAAGTACTATGAAAAAGTTATTGTCCCTTTCGTTAATTATGTTCTCTTGTTTGAGCTTATCAGCTCAAGATTTAATAGTTAGAAAAAATCCAAAGGCTGAAATTAATTGTAAAATTGTTGAAATTGGAGAGGATTTAGTTTATTATTCTGCTCAATTAGGAGGAGAAGAAAGACGTTTTAGTATAGACAAAAATAATATTGTATATATAAAGTTTGCTAATGGTGAAGTTTTGAAGATGGAAGATTCAATGTTTGGACAAAATCACTATCAGGATAATACTAATAATGCTATAAAGTTTAACTTTTTAGCTCCTTTTATGGGTTTCTCTGAATTTGACTACGAAAGAAGTATTAAGCCTGGACAGAGTTGGACAGCAGGATTGGGTATAATAGGATTGGGTTTCAAGACAATAAGTGTAGATGCAATTGGGCTATCTATATCAGGAGGTTATCGCTTTTATCGTTCACCAGATTATTATTTAAGAAACATGAAATATGCTCACCTGTTAAAAGGAAGCTATGTTATGCCTAAAATAAAGTTCTCATTAATAAATGCTGAATTAGAATATTATCAATATGACTATTACAATAATTATTATGGAAATAATGTTCGTGAAGATAAAAATATTGCAACTTTAAATTTAATGATTACAGGAGGAAAGCAATGGGTGTTTGCCAATCGTTTCCTTATTGATTTAAATGTGGGAATTGGGTATAGCTTTTCAAACATTGATGAAGATTCTTATGATTACTATGAATTAGGCTTAATTTATGGTGCAGGAACTCATTTCACTTACTCTTCAAGTTTGAAAATAGGTTACTTATTCCATGACAAAAAACAACCAAAAACAGTCATTCCTCAATAGCCCAATTATCAAAATAACTTGTGTTTAAGATTATTTTATTTTAGAATATTCTTACATATATAAATATGTAGATATTATTCATAGCCAATAGATTATTGCTATTATGAAGAAGTTACTCTTGTTTATATTTCTTACTATTCTTTCATTAAATGGTTTTTCTCAAGATACTGCTAATGTCAAGAAAATAAAATTAAATTCTATAAAAGTGAATCTTTCTTCTCCTTTATATGGGTTTACTCAATTTACTTATGAAAGACATTTGTTTGAAAAATTAAATCTTGAAGTTGGTGTTGGTATAATTGGTCTTGGAGATTATTATGATGTTTTTCATCAAAAAGGATTAAACTTTAGGGGTGGAGTTAAGTTTATTTTTTGGCACGAAAAAGAGAAACTATTAAAAGGGTTTTATCTTAAGCCTGAATTGTTCTTTTCAGGATATAATAAAGATATTTTAAAATATGGTCAAGTAGCTCATGAAACTACTGATCATGGGGAGCCCTATATTTACTATGTTGATGAATATTATCGTATTCCACATACATTTTACAATTTAGCAGCTGTATTTAATATTGGTTATCAATTTCTTCTTTGGAATATTGTTACTTTAGATTTTAATTTTGGTGTAGGAATAAACTATTGTTTTACTCCAATAGAGCAGGCGATAGATTTCTTCCTTGATAGAGGTTTTATTTATGGTTTATATACTAATGATGAAACTCATTTTGCTCCAGCCCTCTCACGTTCTGTTAAGTTAGGGATAGCGTTTTAGAATAAATTAAAAAGCACCTTTACAATTAATTAAAAGGTGCTTTTGTGTTTTCTTTAAGCCTTATTTCTTATTCAAATGAAATAATAGCTTCTTTAATTATTTCAATTGCTTTTCTTAGTTCTTCTTCGGAAATTACCAATGGTGGAGCAAAACGGATTATATGTCCATGAGTTGGTTTTGCCAAAACTCCCAAATCTCTCATCTTTAAGCAAACATCCCAAGCTTCTTTTCCGTTTTTAGGGCGAATAACAATTGCATTAAGTAAACCTTTACCTCTTACAAGTTCAATCATATCGCTCTTAACCTTAGCCATTTCATCACGGAAAATCTTACCTAAATATTCTGCTCTTTCGGCAAGTTTTTCTTCTTTAACAACTTCCAAAGCTGCAACTGCAACTCTTCCTGCTAAACAAAAACCTCCAAAAGTAGAACCATGTTCTCCTGGTCCAATGGTAAGCATTATTTCATCATCAGCCAAAACTGCTGAAACAGGAATAACTCCTCCAGAAAGTGCTTTTCCTAAAATAATAATATCAGGTCTAATGCCTTCATGATCACAAGCAAGTAATTTACCTGTTCTTGCAATACCTGTTTGAACTTCGTCAGCAATGAAAAGAACGTTATGTTTTTTACAAAGGTCATAGCAAGTTTTTAAGTAACCATTATCTGGAACAAAAACACCAGCTTCTCCTTGAATAGGTTCAACTAAAAATCCAGCAACATTCTTTCCATGTTTTTCTAAAACTTCTTCCAATGCTTTTGAATCATTGTAAGGTACTTTGATAAATCCAGGAGTGAATGGTCCAAATTGTCCATAAGAATCTGGGTCAGTTGACATGGAAATAATAGATATTGTTCTTCCATGGAAGTTTCCTTCGCAGCAAATAATTATTGCTTTATCTTCTTCAATTCCTTTTACCTTATATCCCCAACGACGTGCAAGTTTCAAAGCTGTTTCGTCAGCTTCAGCACCAGTGTTCATTGGCAATACTTTATCATATTTAAAGTATTCGGTAATATATTTTTCATAAGGTCCTAAGCAATCATTATAGAATGCTCTTGAAGTTAAGGTTAGAGTTTGAGCTTGGTCACACAGAGCTTTAACAATCTTTGGGTGGCAGTGTCCTTGATTAACTGCTGAGTAAGCTGAAAGGAAATCAAAATATTTCTTTCCTTCAACGTCCCATACAAAGGCGCCTTCTCCTTTTGATAATACTACTGGAAGTGGGTGATAGTTGTGAGCTCCGTAATGATGCTCCATCTCAATAAACTCTTCAGATTTTGTCATGATAAATAATTTTTAAATGATTTAATGTGCAAATATATGCTTATTTTATTTTAGAAACAAAGTTTTTATTGTCTAATTTCTCCCTATTTCCCTAAAAGCCTTAATAAAGGTGTTGAAATCAGATTGTAATCTGTAATTTCTTGCATAGAGAAGATTCAAACGGTTTAATGTGCTTAAGTCAACATCTTTTTTATCCAAAGAGTCTTGAGTTGTTAGAATACCTTTTTTTATTTTAGGAAGTGAGTTGTTTGATATAGAACTTATGTTTGAATATCCAATCCAAGTTTTACGACCAAAAAGAACAGAAAAAGCATTCTTCCATAATCCAATAGGTCTTTTAATTACAAAACAAAGAATAGGAGAAAATAGCAAAGTGAAAAAAGAAAGAGCGATATCAAGAAGTCTTTTCTTAATTTCCAAGAACTCCGACACCCTATATAATGCAGATCTTCCCTTTGCCTTTGCTTCAGCAACTATGCTCTTTGCTGTAGATTTGACCTGTTCTTTCACTT
>ENA-UOOI01002072-UOOI01002072.1-fermentation-metagenome-genome-assembly--contig:-NODE-2072-length-18537-cov-7.323233_pt1 | contig 18537 bp, 14 predicted proteins | sample MGYA00245779_ERZ724027 | MGnify/ENA primary metagenome ERZ724027 (study PRJEB28704, sample SAMN03018318) | fermentation metagenome | biome: anthropogenic terrestrial biome; feature: soil; material...
ATTGCTATGAAAGCATGTCATTGCTATGAAAGCATGTCATTGCTATGAAAGTATGTCATTTCTATGAAAGCATGTCATTGCTATGAAAGCATGTCATTGCTATGAAAGCATGTCATTGCTATGAAAGTATGCCATTTCTATGAAAGCATGTCATTCTGAGCCGAAGGCGAAGAATCTCTATCAATATATATATGAGATTCTTCGCCTTCGGCTCAGAATGACATGCTTTTTTACGATAACTTTTTCAGTAGGCTAACTTTATCAAGCTAACTTTATCAAGCTAACTTTATCAAGCTAACTTTATCAAGCCAACTTTATCAAGCCAAGCTCTATCAAGCCCAACTCTACCAAGCCAACTTTATATTATGCCATATAAACAGCTAATTTAATTGGAATACTTTTCAATACCTATTACAAGGCGATTGTGGTAATTATGTATAATTAGTAATAGAAGTACAAATATTTATATTTATTATATTTTTTGGCAAACAAAACACTTGAAAAATAAGAAAAGGAAGATTAATATAGTAACTATATAAAAAAATGTGAATGAATATGAATTTGAGAAAGAAGGATGAACCCCATGTTAAATATCAGAATTGAGAAAACTACTACACCCAAGGAGCTCCCAAAGGCTGATAATCCATTAAAGTTTGGTACTATATTTACGGATCATATGTTTTTAATGAATTATGAAACAGGAAAAGGATGGCATGATGCAAGAATCGTTCCTTATCAGCCACTTAGCCTAGAACCATCCTCCATGGTGTTCCATTATGGTCAGGAAATGTTTGAAGGATTAAAAGCTTATAAAACAGAGGATGGAAGAACTTTATTATTCCGTCCTGACAAGAATATTGAAAGAGCAAATCGCTCCAATATAAGACTTTGTATTCCGGAGATTCCTGAAGAAGACTTTCTTGATGCATTAAAATCACTTGTTAAAATAGATGAAGCATGGATTCCAACCAAACCTGGAACCTCCCTATATATTAGACCATTTGTTATTGCAACGGATCCTTTCTTAGGCGTTAGACCTTCTGACACATATTTATTTATTATTATCTTATCACCAGTTGGTGCTTATTATCCAGAGGGACTGAACCCAGTTAAGATTTGGATAGAAGATGAATATGTAAGAGCCGTAAGAGGCGGTATTGGAGAAGCTAAAACAGGTGGAAATTATGTAGCTTCTCTTAAATCACAAGTGAAAGCCCACGATGAAGGTTACTCCCAGGTATTATGGTTAGATGGTGTAGAACGCAAATATATTGAAGAAGTAGGTGCAATGAATATCTTCTTTAAAATTGACGGTACCGTTGTTACACCTAAGTTAAATGGAAGCATCCTACCAGGTGTAACCAGAGATTCTGTTATTAACCTTTGTAAAGCCTGGGGATTACCAATAGAAGAACGAAAAATCTCTATTGATGAAATATACGAAGCATATAAGAACGGTAAATTAGAAGAAGTATTCGGCACAGGTACGGCAGCCGTAATCTCACCTGTAAAAGAGTTAAGATGGGAAAACCATATTATGCAGGTTGGAGAAGGACAAATCGGTGAATACAGTCAAAAATTCTATGATACCATTACAGGACTTCAATTAGGAAAAATCGAAGATACCTTTAACTGGACAGTTGAGGTAAAATAAAATCGCTTTCTTAGGCAGAGTATAGACTTGCCTGTTTCGATAGGAATTCAAGTTTCTGCCTAAATACTGCGAAGTGGCAATAAGGTTATAAGTATGTAGCCATAACGGATAAACTTGCCTATAGGTGAGTGGAATATCAGCTTTGACTTGAATAAGGAGATAAAAATATGAAATTATTTATTGCCATTAATTTTACCCCTGAAATCAAAACAAATTTACTTAAAATAATTCAGCAGATAAAGCAGAATTCAGTAGGGGGAAATTTTACCCTAAAGGACAACCTTCATGTTACAATAGCCTTTATAGGTGAAAGCAATGCTTTAAAAGATATACAAAAAGCAATGAATATGGCAATAGAACAGCCAACAGTAAAACCTTTTACTTTATCTATTGAAGGATTAGGAAAGTTTAATCGAAGAGAAGGTGACATTTACTGGGCAGGAATAAAGAATAACCCTTTGCTGTTACAATTAAATAAGGCTATTGTAGAGGAATTAAGAAATAGTGGATTTACTATTGAATCTAAAGAATATAAGCCTCACCTTACATTAGGAAGAAAAGTTGTTCTTAATGATGCTTTTGATATAAAAGAATTTGAAAAGACGATTCCTCCAATGGAAATGAATGTTAATAGAGTAAGTCTAATGAAATCAGAACGCATTGGAGGAAAATTAGTATATACAGAAATTTATCATTGTGATTTAACCTTATTAGGAAAGTCCCCCACTTAAAGAAACTGGGATAGGCTTGCCTGTTTAGATAGGAATTCAAGCGCCTGCCTAAATACCATGAAGTGGCTATAAGGTTATAAGCATGTAGCCATAGCGGATAAACTTACCTGTAGACAAGTGGGAATATCCGCTTTGACTATAATGTTATTCTTCCATAATTTTATCGTAACTGAAATCTAGCAGACGATGGTAATATCCACCCATTTCATCAAATGAGAAGCAATATTTGAATTTATCAATATTGCTATCTTTAAAATAAATCACATATTGAAATTCTGAATTATCTATTTTTTCACATACAAATTTGTTGGTATAATGGCTAAATATTGTAAGAATGTCATCTAATGTAAAATTATGTGACTTAACAGTTTGAATTAATTCCTTTAAAAAATTATTGTCCTGATAATGGTTGTATATATAAGCAATCCCCTCTTTAGGTACCGTAAATTTAAATCTGCCTTTTTCCAGTGAGATGCTGACATTATATAATCGTGGATTGACATAGGCGATAAATTCTTGTAAATAATCCATACACTGGTTATTGTTGGAATAACCTTTCCGCAATAGATAATTTAGCAGGTCTAAATCATAATAAATACTTAATTCTTCCTGGGGATCGTATCCTAATTTTAAGATTCCTTCATAAATGGTAGTTTCTATATTTATTTCTAATTCCTTAAAAACGGTTTCCTTATTCATAAAAATCCTCCATTCTGCCGAAACACCCCGAGCTTGGGTTTCAGCACAAATTTGCCGTGTGGAAAATCTTGAATTTCTACACGAAGCTCCTTCAATTCATTTTTCAATTAGACATGGGATTCCCACATCCTTTAACATTAATAAGAAATCCACCCATTCTTTAAGGGGGAGATAGAGTTATCTGATTAGGCAGGAATTCAAGTTCCGCCTAAATACCACAAAGTTGCAATAGGGTTAAGGGCAAGTAGTGATAGTGTATTTCCAATATCAACTTTGGCCACCTAAATTTATACATTTCTTTAGATATGTTCTCTTATATACACTCAAATGCACTATTTTACACCATTTATAATAGCCTAATAAAGAATATATTTCAATAGATTAATGCCTTATCTAAGCAAATCACAAATTTAATCACTTTCCCAGCTAAAACCGCATATATTAAAATAAAATAATTTTTTAGCAATTAATAAGATTTATTAATTGTTTGAAGGAATTTATATGAGCGATATGAATTATAGAGTCTACCCGGCTCAAATGGAAACTCAGTCTTTGGGAAGATTACTTGTTAATTGTACTACGGATGTTGGATTCAAACCAATTCCCAATGCCACCGTTGAAATCTCTCCAACAGGAAATCCCACCAGTGTAATAGAAACGATAACTACTAATGAAATAGGGAGGACAGATACAATAGAACTTCCGGCACCTCCCTTTGAATACAGTCAGGAACCAGGAATAGAGCAGCCTTATTCTGAATATAACATAAAAATAACAGCTCCCGGTTTTGCACCAGTCCAAATTGATGCAGCACAAATATTACCCCAGGTTACTTCAAACCAACCAGTAAGTATGGCACCTAGCGCAGTTAGCCAGGGCGAATTATTTGTGGTTTTACCCCACACTCTTTATTATCAATATCCACCTAAAATAGCAGAAGACGAAATAAAGGCGGAAGCAGAAACTGGCGCAATTGTCTTACCTTCCGTGGTAATTCCTGAATTCGTTATTGTCCATGATGGACCGCCTACCGATACTTCCGCTAAAAACTATTATGTTAGATATCGGGATTATATTAAGAATGTAGCTTCTAGTGAAATCTACGCAACTTGGCCTGAGCAAACCATCTTTGCAAATATTTTAGCTATTATGTCATTTACATTAAACAGGGTGTATACTGAATGGTACCGGAATCGAGGTTTTAATTTTACTATAACATCCTCTACTGCCTTTGACCATAAATGGATGCCCGGAAGAAATATATATACTAATATAGGCTTAGCAGTAGATTCTGTATTCAATAATTATCTTTCCAGACCAAATGTAAAACAGCCTATTTTGACACAATATTGCGATGGAAAAAATACCCAATGCCCCGGCTGGATGACACAATGGGGAAGTAAATCTCTTGGTGATCAAGGTTATCAAGCCATAGATATATTACGAAATTATTATGGTGATACGATATACATCAATTCTGCACCAGAAGTAGCGGGTGTACCTGCCTCTTGGCCAGGCAGCAATCAGACTATCGGATCCTCTGGTCAACCGGTAAGAATGATTCAGGAACAATTAAATGCAATTTCCGATGTTTATACCATTATACCTAAAGTTGCAGTAGATGGCAGTTTTGGTCAAAGTACTGCCGATGCGGTAAAAGCATTTCAACAGACTTTTGGATTACCTGCTAATGGTATCGTTGATTTCCCAACCTGGTATAAAATATCTGAACTATATGTAGCAGTTACACGTATTGCAGAATTATAAAATAAGGTATGTATCTTACTATGAAATAAGATATACATCTCATTATGGAGTAAGGTATGCATCTCACTATGAAATAAAATATGCATCTTACTATGAACAGAGCAGGTTTTTCCACATATACCTGCTCTGTTTTGTATTCTCTGTCATTGCTATGAAAGCATGTCATTCTGAGCCCAAAGGGCGAAGAATCTCACTTTAACATGAGATTCTTTGCTTTGGGGTTCAGAATGACACTTTAACATGAGATTCTTCGCTACGCTCAGAATTATCACGCCTAACAGCACCACTATGAACGAAAGGGATTCTTCGCGAATTCAACTTCGTTGAATTTTTGCTCAGAATGACATGTTTTCATTGCAATGACAGTTTTGCAACAGCCACTTTACACGTTCCTTTACATCTGAAATCATTTATAATCAATACATATAAGTAAGATTATGAATATTAATAAATGAATGTGAATAAAAATAAATATTCTTATTGTTTTTAAAATCAAGTTGTGATAGAATCTTATCAATTTGGGCAATTATAATAAAAACCAGAATAGTGAGATAACAAAATATTGTGTCTGCCAGGTTAGAAAAAGAATTTATCCATAAACCTGCTAATAATAGGATAACAAAATAATGTACCTACTCTTTAAATTGCAATTTACTGTTACTATAAACATATTTTTTGAAAGGAACGGTGGAAGTTATGAAAGCGTTTTTAATTCTGGAAGATGGCAATGTCTTCACGGGAAAAAGTATTGGATCAACTCGTGATATGATTAGTGAGATTGTATTTAATACTTCCATGACTGGATATCTTGAAGTACTTACAGATCCTTCTTATGCAGGTCAGGCTGTTGTGATGACATACCCATTAATAGGAAACTATGGTATCTGTTATGAAGATATGGAGTCAGTAAAACCATGGGTGGAGGGCTATATTGTAAGAGAAACAGCCAGGTGTCCAAGCAACTTCCGAAGTGAGAAAAGTATAGAAGAATTCTTAAAGGAAAAAGATATTCCTGGAATTGAGGGCATTGATACCAGGGCATTAACAAAGATTCTAAGAGAAAAAGGTACTATGAATGGTATGATTACGACCAATGAAAATTTTAATCTAAAGGATGTTATTGAAAAATTGAAGAATCACCGTTCAGCCAATGTAGTGAATTTAGTAACCTGTAAGGAGAAGAAAACCTTTCTCTCCAAAGATTACAAGGGGACAGAGGTGGAAAAAGCTAGAAGCGGGCTTAAGGTGCATCCTTATAAAATTGGTAAATTTAAAGTAGCCTTGTTAAACTATGGTTCTAAAGATAATATTCCGGACTGCCTGCTAAAAAGAGGCTGTGATGTTACAGTATATCCGGCATTTACAAAAGCAGAAGAAGTTATTGGAGACAATCCGGATGGAATTATGTTATCCAATGGCCCTGGTGATCCAAAGGAATGCGTTGATATTATCAAAGAAGTAAAGAAACTATATGATAGTAGTATTCCTATCTTTGCAATCTGTCTGGGACATCAGCTTATGGCACTTGCTAATGGGGGAAATACCAGAAAAATGAAATATGGTCACAGAGGTGCCAACCATCCGGTAAAGGATTTAAAAACCGGAAGAGTGTATATTTCAACGCAAAATCATGGTTATGTAGTAGAAGAGGAAAGTTTAAATGTTAGCATAGTTGAACCAAGTTTTATAAATGTCAATGATAAATCCATAGAAGGACTTCATTATCTTGGTAAAAATATATTTACGGTTCAATTTCATCCGGAAGCCTGTTCCGGACCACAGGATACAGAGTTTCTCTTTGATGAGTTTATGCAGATGATGGAGGTGTCAAAATAATGCCAAAGATAGATAATATTAAAAAAGTATTAGTGATTGGTTCAGGTCCTATTATAATTGGACAGGCAGCAGAATTTGATTATGCAGGAACACAAGCCTGCAGATCCCTAAAAGAAGAAGGTATTACCGTAGTATTAGTAAATTCCAATCCAGCTACCATTATGACGGATAAAGATATTGCAGATGCAGTATATATAGAACCCTTAACACCTGAATTTGTAAAGAAGATTATTCTAAAAGAAAAACCAGACAGCGTACTGCCAACCCTAGGCGGACAAGCCGCCCTAAATATAGCCATGGAATTAGAAGAATCCGGATTTTTAGAGGAAAATGATATTCATCTGATTGGAACCACGTCAGAAACCATCAAAAAGGCAGAAGACCGTCAGGAATTTAAAGATACTATGGAGAAAATCGGTGAACCATGTGCTCCAAGCACCGTGGTAACTACAGTAGACGGGGCAAAAGCATTTGCAGATAAAATAGGTTACCCGGTTGTTGTACGTCCTGCCTATACATTAGGTGGAAGCGGTGGTGGAATAGCAGATGATGAAGAACAATTAGCAGACATCTGCAGCAATGGTCTTAGACTTAGCCGTGTAGGACAATGCTTAATTGAACGAAGTATTGCCGGATGGAAAGAAATCGAATATGAAGTAATGCGTGACCGCCAGGGAAACTGTATTACGGTATGTAATATGGAAAATCTTGACCCTGTTGGTGTTCATACAGGAGACAGTATCGTTGTAGCTCCTTCTCAAACACTTTCTGATAAAGAATATCAAATGTTAAGAACCTCTGCCATGAATATTATTACTGAGTTAAATATTACTGGCGGATGCAATGTACAGTATGCATTAAATCCCAACAGTTTTGAATATTGTGTAATTGAAGTTAATCCAAGAGTCAGCCGTTCTTCTGCATTAGCCTCCAAGGCAACCGGTTACCCTATTGCAAAAGTTGCAGCAAAAATTGCCCTTGGCTATAACCTGGACGAAATTAAGAATGCCATTACCGGTAAAACCTATGCCAGCTTTGAACCGGCACTTGACTATGTTGTTGTTAAGATTCCAAAATGGCCATTTGATAAATTTATTATGGCAAAGAGAACGTTAACCACTCAAATGAAAGCTACAGGAGAAGTAATGAGTATCTGCACTAATTTTGAAGGTGCGCTGATGAAAGCCATTCGTTCTTTGGAACAAAACATTTATAGCTTACATTACGGGAATTATGATGAATTTACAATTGAAGGTATAAAAGAAAAATTACACATTATAGATGACAGGCGAATCTTTGTAATTGCAGAAGCCATTCGGAGAGGTATTTCCTATGAAGAAATCCATTCTATTACCAAGGTAGATATTTGGTTCTTAGATAAAATAGCCCATTTAGTAGAAATGGAATATGCTTTAAGGAAACAACCTTTAACAAAAGAATTATTGCTGGAAGCCAAAAGATTAGAGTACCCGGACAGGGTAATTGCTGAACTATCCGGAAAAACATTAGAGGAAGTTAAAAAATTACGCAAAGAGAAATACCACATTATACCTGCTTTTAAGATGGTAGATACCTGCGCTGCTGAATTTGAAGCAACTACACCTTACTATTATTCTTGCTTTGGCAGTGAAAATGAAGTGGTGGCAGATAAGAAAAAGAAGAAAGTATTGGTTTTAGGTTCCGGTCCTATACGTATCGGACAAGGTATTGAATTCGATTATTGCTCCGTTCACAGTGTATGGTCATTAAGAAAAAGTGGTTATGAAACGATTATTGTAAATAACAATCCAGAAACTGTAAGTACGGACTTTGATATTGCAGACAAATTATATTTTGAACCACTAACCCCTGAAGATGTAGAGCATATTATTGAATTAGAACAGCCAGAGGGAGCTGTTGTTCAATTTGGCGGTCAAACAGCCATTAAATTAACAGAAGCTCTTTTGAAAATGGGGGTTAAGATTCTTGGTACATCAGCAGAAAATGTAGATGCTGCTGAAGACAGAGAATTATTTGATGATATTTTAGAAAAATGCAGTATACCAAGACCTGCAGGTCATACTGTTTTTACAACAGAGGAAGCCATAGAAGCTGCCAATGAATTAGGTTATCCAGTATTAGTAAGACCTTCCTACGTATTAGGCGGACAGGGGATGCAGATTGCTATATCGGATAAAGATATTAGAGAATTTATGGATATTATTAATAGGAATGTTCAAGAACATCCAATTCTTGTAGATAAGTATTTAATGGGCAAAGAAGTAGAAGTAGATGCAGTTTGTGATGGAGAGGAAATATTAATACCGGGTATTATGGAACATGTGGAACGTGCCGGCATTCACTCTGGCGACAGTATATCCGTATATCCAGCCAAGAGTTTATCCCATGAAATAGAAGAGATAATTGTGGACTATACAAGGAAACTGGCAAGATCTCTGCAAGTTATAGGATTAATCAATATACAATTTATAGTTTATGAAAATAAAGTATATGTAATCGAAGTAAATCCCCGCTCCAGCAGAACGGTACCTTATATAAGTAAGGTTACTGGAATTCCAATTGTAGATCTTGCTTCTAAAGTAATATTGGGAGCCAGATTATCGGACTTAGGATATGGTACCGGCCTTGCTCCCAAGTCTGAGTATATAGCCATTAAGATGCCAGTATTCTCTTTTGAAAAATTACGTGGTACGGATATCAGCCTTGGGCCGGAGATGAAATCTACTGGTGAATGCTTAGGAATTGCTAAGACTTTTAACGAAGCCTTATACAAAGCTTTCTTAGGTGCAGGTGTAAAGCTGCCAAAGCATAAAAAGATGATTATTACCGTAAAAGATGCTGACAAAACGGAAGCTGTTGCAGTTGGAAGACGTTTTCAAGCTTTAGGTTATGAAATCCATGCAACAAAAGGTACCGCTAAAATACTAAATGAAAATGGTGTAAAAGCTATACCAGTTCATAAATTAGATGGAGAGGCACCAACTATATTGGATTTAATATTAGGACACGAAATTGATTTAGTCATTGACACTCCAACCCAAGGCAGGGATAAATCAAGAGACGGTTTCTTAATTCGTCGTACTTCAATAGAAACCGGCGTTACCTGCTTAACCTCCCTTGATACAGCCAATGCTTTGCTCACTAGTCTGGAAAATGCAGATAAGGATAATATAACCTTGGTGGATATTGCAAAACTGTCATTCTGAGCCCAAAGGGCGAAGAATCTCATTTACAAATTGCCATTCTGAGCCTGTAAGAGACCACTAAAAAAGTCCTTATTTTCTATAATTATATAAAAGTTAATCCCATAAACCCACATTGTTACGTTGTTAATTTTTATGTTTTATCGAAAAAATGACTTTTTCAGCAGTCTCGACTGTAAGACGAAGAACCTATTTCAAAATTGTCATTCTGAGCCTAAAGGGCGAAGAATCCCATTTTCAAGAAGAGATTCTTCGCCTTGCAGGCTCAGAATGACAAGCTTTCACAGTAATGATACGCTTTTACAGTAATGACAAGCTTTCACAGTAATGACACGCTTTCATAGAAATGACAAATTAATCAATTATTTCAATATTGTCTGTTTGCTTCTTCTTTTTTTCTGAAACCCTCATAAATATCTTAATGATTTCATTTACAATAAGTGGAATTAAAGCAAATCCAATAACAATTCCCCAGTCATTAAGTGGTAAATTGTGTACTTTAAATGCACTTGCTAAGGCCGGAATAGAAATAACAATTGCTTGAAGTATGAATCCAACTACAATGGCACCGATTAATTTCATGTTAGTGAATAAACCAACTTGTAAAATGGATTTTGTTGAATTTCTTATGGATAAGGAGTAGAACAATTGGGAAGTTGCAAGTACAACAAATGCCATTGTTCTAGCATACATTAATTGTGCTTCAGTAGGATTTCCGGCACCAAATACATATCCACGCCCTGTTAAACCAAAATAGAAAGCAAGTAATGTGAGAGTACCGATTAGTATACCACCAATTGCCGCTTTGGCGCCTGCACCTCTGGCGAAAAAGCTTTCCTTAGGCTCTCTTGGTCTTTCCTTCATAACATCTTTATCACCTGGGTCAACACCTAATGCAATAGCTGGCAGTGCGTCAGTGATTAAGTTAATCCAAAGAATCTGAGTAGCTGTTAATGGAACTGGCCATTTGAAGATGATGGATAGTAATACAGTAATAACCTCACCTAAATTACAGGATAGTAAGAAAATAACAGCTTTCTTAATGTTATTATAGATGTTTCTTCCTTCTTCAATAGCATTTACGATAGTTGAAAAGTTATCATCTGTTAAAATCATATCACTGGCACCCTTAGCAACATCCGTACCGGTAATACCCATAGCAACACCGATATCTGCATATTTTAAGGATGGAGCATCGTTTACACCGTCTCCTGTCATGGAAACAATATTTCCATGAGCTTTAAATGCTTTTACAATTTTAACCTTATGCTCTGGTGAAACTCTGGCAAATACTCTGTAATTATTAATTTTTTCAGAGAATTCTTTATCGGATAATTCATCAATTTCAGCACCAGTTAAACTTTGCTCAATTGATTCTGCAATACCTAATTCTTTTGCAATCGCAACAGCGGTATTCTTGTGGTCACCTGTAATCATAATAGGAGTAATACCTGCAAGTTTTGCTTCTTTAATGGAATCTTTAACTTCCAGTCTGGGAGGGTCAATCATACCAACAATACCGATTATAGTTAAATCTTTTTCCATATCTTCAGGAGCAATCATACTTGTTGTATCTTTGTAAGCAACACCAAGAACTCTTAGTGCGGCATCAGACATTTCTTCGGTTTTCTTTAATAAATCAGCTTTGAATTCTTCTGTTAATCGAACTACTTTACCATCAACTAGTATAGTAGTAGATATCTTTAATAAGTTATCAATAGCGCCTTTCGTATGAACTCTGTAACCGGAACCTTCTACATTTAGGGTTGACATTAACTTTCTATCAGAATCAAATGGGTTTTCAGAAACTCTCTTATGATTTGCATTTAAATCATTTTTCTTCATATTGTATTTTTCCCCTAATACAATAAGTGCAATTTCAGTAGGGTCTCCGGTTCCTTCTCCATTTTCATAAGTAGCATCAGAACATAGCACTAAAGAGCGAATTAATTCTGACTCATCGTTAGTAGGATTCAGATTTTCACCAGTTACGGAAACATCCTTTAAATTTCCAATCGTATAATTCTTTACAACCGTCATCTTGTTTTGAGTTAAGGTACCTGTTTTATCAGAACAAATAATATTAACAGAACCAAGGGTTTCAACTGCAGGAAGTTTCTTAACAATTGCATTGATTTTAGACATTTTTGTAACACCTAATGCTAAAACTATAGCAACGATAGCAGCTAGACCTTCTGGAATAGCAGCTACGGCTAAACTAATTGCTGTTAAGAACATTTCAAATAAATTTCTGCCTTGTAAAAGAGCAATACCAAAGATAAGAACACAGATACCAATACATAAATACCCGAGGACTTTTCCTAATTCCTCCAGACGTTTTTGCAATGGAGTCAATTCGTCGTTATCTTCATCTAAAATCTTAGCAATGGTACCAATTTCTGTTTCCATAGCAGTAGCTACCACAACACCTTCGCCTCTGCCATAAGTAACAAGGGTGGACATAAAAGCCATATTTGTCTTATCACCAATTGGTGTTTTTGAATCTGCATGTATATCATCTGCATCTTTGGTGGAAGGTACAGATTCACCGGTAAGTGCAGATTCTTCGATTTGAAGATTTGCACTTTCTAATAAACGCAAATCAGCAGGAATAAATCTACCTGCATCTAATATAATAATATCACCAGGGACAACTTCATCGGAATTAATTTCTTTGACTTCTCCATCACGTCTAACCAGTGATTTGGGGGTGGTCATTTTCTGAAGGGCTTCTACCGCTTTTTCTGCCTTAGCTTCCTGAACGACACCGATAATTGCATTTATTAGTACAACTATAAGGATTATAATAGCATCAACATATTCTCCAATAAATATTGTGATAACAGCGGCTGCTAATAGCACATAAATTAACATATCTTTAAGTTGTGCAAAGAAAAGGGTAATTAGACTTTTCTTTGGTTTTCCCTTCAACTTATTAGGACCATATTTCTCAAGTCTTGCTTTCGCTTCTTGAGTGGTTAGTCCAGTGGAAGGATTGACATTCAACTCTTTTGTAACGTCATCTTTTGATTTCGAAAACCACATAGAAACACCTCTCTAATTTTGTTTTTTGTTAAATAAAATTAATTAAAGAAAGTTATACTACATTATTCTTCCTTTAAATTAATTTCTTTATACTGATTTATCAATTTTACTATAATTGCGGGGAGGAGTAAATAAGACGAAGATTAGAAATAGATTAAAAAATCAAAGAGAGGGTCTGTTGCAAAGGATTATGCAACAGCCCTAATAGTAAATGTTATTGAATTCATATTAACTATACAGTAATATTTATTCAATTTTACATCCTACATGTTCAATACCATCTCTAATTTCATTTTCATTAGTGGAATCATTATAACCAACTTCTATAGAACCTCTACCTAAATCAACATTAATTTTATGAACTCCATCAATTTCGCTTAAGACGTGCTTGACTTGAGTTTTTACAGTATTATTTAGTAGTCCGGATACATTATAGTGTACTCTGTTCATAAGACCCTCCTATTGAAATGCAGATTGGTGAACAATAATAGGATTCGTATTATATGTTATTTTTATGATGGGAATATTATAGCATTACATTAATATATAATGAAAATAGTATATAACGAAAATAGTATATAATGAAAATAGTATATAATTAAAATTTAAAAATATTTATTTACTAAGGTGTAAAAAATAAATGGTTCCCGAAATAATTATCAGGGACCATCATATTCTTTACGATCTATTAAATTATGTATGTTACTTTTTAATATATCCACCTTTTAGAGTTTTAACATCATTTACAATGATTACAGCGTTTTCCAAATGTGAATGTATGATTTCCATGGCTTCTGGTATACGTTTACGAAGCAGATGAAGTACCATTAAATCTCTTTCTCCATCTTTACCTTGCCCTTTTATTATAGTAACGGCAAAATCATTTTGTCTTAAATCATCTAACAACACATGACTCTGTTCATTGTTTGATACAATTATTTGAATAGAACTTAGACCAAAAGCTAATTTATTTTCCAGCCAGGAGCCTAAATAGTTACCTATGGCAAATGCTAATGCAAAAACAATAACTCGCAATATATCATCTTGAAATCCTTCTAGAACTGTTCCGGTAATAAACAACCATATTAAAATCTCAAAAAATGCTATAATTGACCCAATTTTTTTCTCTCCACGGTTTATTAATACAACCCGGACAGTTGCAACGGTTACCTCCAAGATTTTTCCAAAGAAAATAATGAAATAAATCCATATACCTGCATTATCTAAGAAATTCATAAAACCACCCCATTCTCTTCAAAAATATATCGTAGTTATTTAGTCACATCAGGGAAGCCCCCCACTTTGTAAGCTTGGGTAACTCTCTGCACGAACTTGCCACGGGCACGAACTTGCCACAGGTACGAACTTACCACAGGCACGAACTTGTAACGGGCATGAACTTGCCATAGGTATGAACTTGCCACAGGCATAAACTTGCCATAGGCAAGTGGGAATATCTACTTTGACATACATAATAACATAAAGGGATATTAATGGCTATCATTAATTTAAGAGTTAATTTAATTAATTTAATAGGAATTTAATAGGAAAATAAAATATTTGATTCTGGGTTGTAAATTATGAAAATATACAATATAATTAATTGAATTGATAGAAAACAGAGGAGCTTATTTATGCAGGACTGGATTATTAATATTATGGATAAGTTTGGATATTTAGGAATATCCATGTTAATTATGTTAGAAAATATATTTCCGCCAATACCTTCTGAAGTAATATTAACTTTTGGTGGATTTATGACAACATATACAAAGTTACAAGCTTGGGGAGTAGTGGTAGCATCTACCATAGGATCTTTACTTGGTGCAGTTGTTTTATATGGTGTAGGACGAATTTTATCGGCAGAACGTCTAGGCAGAATTCTAGATGGAAAAGTTGGTCAGATACTGCATTTTCATAAAGAAGATGTATACAGTGCCTGCGACTGGTTTAATAGTAAAGGAAAAAGTACTGTTTTATTTTGCAGGTGTATACCGATTGTCCGTAGTTTAATATCTATACCTGCAGGAATGGCAAATATGAAATTTGGTATATTTATGATATTTACCACCATTGGATCACTTGTATGGAATACAGTATTGGTAACTTTAGGTGTGGTAGCCAGTGCTTCTTGGGAAAAGATAGTGGAGGGAACTAATACGGTTACCCAAATTACCATTATTGTTTTGATTGTTATTTTCCTTATTAGTGCATTTTTATTCATTAAAAATAGATTTCTTAAAGATGATGATAAATAATTTAAAGGGGGAAAAATTATGAATAATATATCAATAGTGAAAGCTTCAGAAGAAGATGCAGAAGCTATCATAAAATATTTGAATGTGGTAGGTGGAGAAAGTAACAATCTCTTATTTGGAGAAAATGAATTTTATATGACAGTAGAAGAGGAACAGAATCTTATAAGAAATCTCAAAAGCTCCTTAAGTTCTATTATGTTATTAGGAAAAGATAATGGCAATATTGTATCTATAGGGTCCTTGTCTGGTTTTAGAAGCAAAAGATCCTCCCACCGAGGTGAAATAGCTCTTTCTGTTAAAAAAGATTATTGGAATAAAGGTATTGGTTCAGCAATGATGAAAGAACTAATACAATTTGGAAAAGAAGTTGTGAAATTATCCGTTATTCAGCTAACTGTAAAAGTAGATAATGAAAGTGCTATTCATGTTTATAAGAAGTTTGGTTTTAAGCAAATAGGATATTATGAGAAGTTCTTTTATATTGATGGAAAGTACTTCGATGCATGTCTGATGAATCTTTATTTTGATGAGACTAACTTAAGCAAAGAAGATAAGGATAAAGCACTATGATCCAATTGCATTAAAAATTAGATTTTATAACTCTTATGATGATAATTTAAAAGCTGTCATTCTGAGCCGCAGGCGAAGAATCTCATTACGGTAAAGAGATTCTTCCAGCATAATTCAGCAAGCTGAATTTGCTCTCAGAATGACAATTTTTTTTTGCAACAGTCCCTTCTAATTCAGGTTTTAATATAGCTCCCAATATTATTAATTCACATGGAATTTTTATCATTATTAACATTTGCAATATTGTTAAAATAATATTGTTAAAAATTTAACTATAGTTCGGTTTATCTATAGATAAGGCATGAAAAAAATGCTATAATAATGTTGAATTATAAGTTATATTGTAGAATATATGCAAATATGATGATGGAATTTGTACGTCGAAAGGAGCTTAAGTCATGAAGGGTGGTAAAACTAAAAAATATGCTAGGATGAGGTCGATTAAATATAAGTTACTAGCATTAGTTTTTGGAATGTTACTTATCGTAGTTGTTATTCTTACAATAAACGAATTATATGGAATTAATAGTATGATTCATAAGATCGATGGAAATAAAATCAATATTATTCAAAGTACGATTGAGAAAGAAATGAATAATCAAATTGGGCAGGCTAAAATTGCTGTTCATGCAGTTGCAGACAATCCAGAAGTTATCGAGGCATTCGCTAATAATGATCGCAATCATTTGGCACAATTGGTAGACCCTGTTTTTAAAAAGTTATTTGATTGTGGCATACAACAACTACAATTTCATACTCCGGAATCTGTTTCTTTTTATCGAGCCCACAAGCCGGAAAAGTATGGTGATGATTTATCAGAATTTAGACCAACCGTTGTTTATGTCAATAAAAATCGTGAAGAGATAGGCGGAATAGAAAGTGGCGTTGCAGGCTTTGGATTTCGGTATGTTATGCCAATAGAATACAAAGGTGAACATATCGGCAGTGCCGAGGTTGGAATGAACTTTGGAACAAATTATTTAAAGGTCCTTCAAGAAACAGAGAATGGAAAGTACTACATATATTTGTTTGACAATGAACCTAACGAAGAAACAGGACAATCTTTCCTTGCTTCAACAGAAGAAAAAGATGATTATATCAATGCTGAGAAAGATATATCAAAATTAAAAGAAGGTCAAACAGTTTCGTACCTATCTGATAATAAAAAAGAATTAATTCTACTTGTTCCTTTTAAGGATTATGCAGGTGAATATAAAGGATATATTAAATCCATTGTTTCAAGAAATGACGAAATTACATATAAGAAAGCCATGGTATTAAAGACTGGGTTAGTTTCTTCCATATGCTTGATAATAAATTTGTTTATTGCTTATGAAGTATCAAAATCAATCACTGTGCCAATTCTTAAAATTAATAAAAAAGCTGAAATTGTAGCAAATGGAGATCTTACAGTTGATATAGAAGAAACATATGGCGGGGAAGCGGGAATGTTGGCTCATGGTTTTAATATATTGATTGGCAATATTAAAGAAATGATAAAATCAATGGGAAAAGTTACAAATAAACTGGAGGATACGGTTAAGAGCACGCTTAAGGTTATCGATAATACCAACCGAAATGCAGCTAGCATTTCTGAAAGTACAAAACAGGTAGCTGAAGCAAATAATGATTTGGCAGAAAACATAACGAATATTTCCAGTGCAACAGAAGAAGTAAATTCCTGTATGGGAAAACTTACCGGTACAATAGAACAAGTAAACAGCGCAATCAATGACTCAATTCAAAAAACAATGGGCGGACATGCTAGCATGATTGAATTAAATGAAAATATTAAAAACGTGCATACTGAGTCAGAACATATGTCAGAATTAATTATTCAATTGATAGATGATGCAAAGAAAATAGAAGATATTACTGAGATAATAGCAGGAATTGCAAAGCAAACAAATCTTCTTTCTTTAAATGCCTCAATTGAAGCTGCACGGTCTGGTGAAGCAGGCAAGGGGTTCGCAGTTGTCGCTGATCAGATTGGTTTATTAGCGAAAGCCTCTAACCTACAGGTAATAGAAATTAGCAAGTTGGTCGGCGCAATTACCAATAATATAGCTGCTATCAGTAATTCCTCTAATGAAACAACGGGATTAATACAAGAGCAGCAAAAAATCGGAAATGATACATCAAGTCATTTAAATGAGATAATAAAAAGTTCTGAGAATATTGCCGGATTACTTAAAGAAATGGATTATGATGCTTCTAATGCTGTGGGTCAAACAAAACGCGTGTCCACTGAAGTATCCCAAGTTGCCGCACTGTCTCAGGAAAATGCAGCAATAACGCAAGAAATTGCTAGTGCAGCAGAATGTTTGCGTGAAACAATTCATGAGGTTGAGCAAAGCACAGACGGCTTATCTGAACTGATAAATTTACTTACAAATGAACAGCAACGTTTTAAAATTGAAGAGTAATAAAATGGAAGGGTAATAACATTGAAGGGCGATAACATTGAAGGGCGATAACATTGAAGGGCAATAACATTGAAGGGCAATAACATTGAAGGGCGATAACATTGAAGGGCAATAACATTGAAGGGCAATAACATGGAAGGGCGATAACATGGAAGGACGATAACATGGAAGGGTATTAAAATGGAATGACATTATTACAAAAGCTGTCATTCTGAGCCTTTAGGCGAAGAATCTCATTACGATGATAGGATTCTTCGCCTACGGCTCAGAATGACAGCTTTTCAATTGTACATAATCTCATTACGATGATAGGATTCTTCGCCTACGGCTCAGAATGACAGCTTTTCA
>ENA-UOOI01002073-UOOI01002073.1-fermentation-metagenome-genome-assembly--contig:-NODE-2073-length-18531-cov-4.368803_pt1 | contig 18531 bp, 15 predicted proteins | sample MGYA00245779_ERZ724027 | MGnify/ENA primary metagenome ERZ724027 (study PRJEB28704, sample SAMN03018318) | fermentation metagenome | biome: anthropogenic terrestrial biome; feature: soil; material...
GGCCAGGTATGAACATAGATTTATATTGGTAGTAGTTTTGCCCACCCCGCCCTTCTGATTGAATATTGCAATAGACCTTGCCATCGTTTCACCTCTTCTTAAAACGGTTCAAAATATATTTATAGTACTCCTTAATTATAACAAACGCATATTAAAATTTAAAATAAATATATAATTTAAGGACGCATTTTTTAAATTTGAAGAATATATATGCATCCATACTTTAACTTCAATTTGCAATATAAGCTTATGTTATTTATGTCTTATTTCAAATTGCGAATTGTTTGAAATAATTTATTGTCTTCTGCATATTTTTTATTGCTATTTGCAATATATATTTTAGTAAAGGCTATATTCTATAAGGCAAATAAAAAAAGCACTCTATCGAGTGTATTTACTTTGGAGGAGTTTAAATGCTTAAATTAATAATAACAACTTTTTTTCTGGTTTTCATAGCAGAACTCGGCGATAAGACACAGATAGCAACAATGCTTCTTGCAGCTCAGAATAAATCAATATGGCCGATTTTTATAGGCGCATCCCTTGCACTTGCCTGTTCATCTCTTGTCGGAGTATTTGCTGGAAGTATAATTTCAAAATATATTCCGGCAAATACTATACAAACAGGGGCTGCAATAGCGTTCATAGTTATCGGCATACTGCTCCTTTTAGGTAAAATATAGCCTATGCCCTTTTGGGTATTTTTACCATAACCTCTATCCAGTCATCTTTATCTATATATGAATACTGAGCGCTTACACCGCTTTTTTCCATTATATTTTTTATTGTATTTATGTATATTTTGGCGTTCATTATTGCGCGCTTAACTCTTCGTCCCCTATTATCCTTTTCCTCATGGGACTCTTCTATCTTTTCAATTATGCTCTCTACTACCTCTTCAGTCTTTTTTACAGTATATCCCTTTTCCTTTATTTTTTCAATTATCTTAAGCTGCGTTTCCTCATCGGGTATCTTTAAAATTGCTCTCGCATGCCTTTCTGTCAAGTTATATTCTATCAGCTTCTGCTTTATTTTATCCGATAACCTCAATATTCTCAGCTTATTTGCTATAGTTGACTGCTTTTTGCCTATAATCGAAGACAGCTGTTCCTGAGTATAATTATGATCTTTTATCAGGCTCTCGTACCCTTCCGCCTCTTCAATGTAATTTAAATCCTCCCTTTGAAGGTTCTCAATAAGCGCAAGCACTGCCGAATCGCTGTCGGTGGCATTGATCACAATTGCTGGTATCTCTTTTAATCCCGCAAGCTGTGCTGCTCTCAATCTTCTCTCTCCGGCGATCAACTCATAATATTTTAACCCATTAGACCTTACGCTAACAGGCTGGAGCACTCCATATTTTTTTATTGATTCGGTAAGTTCTTCCAGACTCTCCTGATTGAATTTTTTCCTCGGCTGATATACATTAGGCCTTATCAACTCAATACGTATATTTTTTATCTCTTTGCTCCTATCTAACGCCATAAACACCATCCCTTAAAATGAAAAATACAGTTTCCCTTTTTTCCCATGCAGATATCCATTTCGCCATAACTCTTTCTTATCCTTTTTTTATACATAATTTTATAATATTTATAGCGACAAGCAAAATGCATATATTGTTTTTTAAAAATCCAAAGTATCTTTTTATTTCGTCATTTTAATGGTTTTTTCTTTATTATTCCAGCTTTCCTCGGATAATTTTCAGGACATGATTTTACCTTTTTTATTTTTACAATATAATGGTGGATATCGCTGTTGTAAATATCTGTCGATAAAATTTTTTCTAACTTTCCTCCAAGAATATTTATGCCATCGCCTGCAGCTTTTACCTCGTCAAAAACATTTGGTCCCTTTTGACATAATATATATCCCCCGACTTTAACAAATGGAGCCATATATTCAATGAGTATGTTCATGGGGGCAACGGCTCTCGAAATAGCGACATCATATTTCTCCCTGTACTCATCTTTGACAGCATACTCTTCCGCTCTCCCGTGTATGATATCGGCATTTATATCAAGAATTTTTGTCAGTTCCCTTAAAAATATCACCCTTTTATTCAACGAATCCAGCAATGTCAAATCCATCTCTGGAAAAACTATTTTTAATGGTACGCCCGGGAACCCCCCTCCTGTTCCGATATCTATAACATTTTTACATTTCATGTCTATGCCGCTCTGGACACATGACAAAGAATCCAGAAAATGCTTTATTATTATTTCTTTTTCTTCCGTAACCGCCGTAAGATTTATTTTTTTATTCCACTCAAGCAGCATATTGATATAGATATCAAACTTTCCGGCACGCTCCTCATCTAGATAGATACCGTATATCTTTAAACCTTCTCTTAACAATTCAACGTTTTTCATGTTATCAGTGTCTCCTTCTAAATTGTTCAAGATATATAAGAAGTACCGATATATCAGCTGGAGAAACGCCTGAAATCCTCGACGCCTGACCTATATTCTGCGGTTTTATATCAGCTAATTTTTCTCTCGCCTCCAACCTTAGCCCGTTTATTGTCTTATAATCAATGCCATTTGGGATCCTTTTCCCTTCCAGCTTTTTAAACTGTTCCATCTGCCTGATCTGCTTTTTTATATATCCATCATACTTTATCAATATTTCAACTTCCTCTGATACACTTTTTTCAATACCTTTAGGTCTGCCGCTATCAATTTGGACGGTATTCTCATAATTAATCTCCGGACGCTTTAAAATCTCCATAAGTTTAATTCCGCTTTTTATCTCGGAACTGTTGGCAGATTTTAAAAATTCAGCAACATTTTCATCCGGCGTTATGATGACTTTCGAAATCCTTTCGATCTCATCCTCTATTCTTTCTTTCCGTTTTCTGTATCTTTCATATCTCTCTCTTGTCGCAAGACCTACTTTATAACTCTTTTCGGTAAGCCTCATATCTGCATTATCCTGCCTCAAGAGCAGCCTGTATTCTGACCTTGATGTCATCATCCTGTATGGCTCATTAGTACCCTTGGTTACAAGATCATCTATCAAAACGCCTATATATGCGTCGCTTCTGTCCAGTATCAATGGCTCTTTGTTTTTTATCTTAAGGGCGGCATTTATTCCCGCTATTATTCCCTGCGCCGCAGCTTCTTCGTACCCGGAGCTTCCGTTTATCTGACCGGCGCAAAATAATCCTTCTATTTCCTTCATCTCAAGGGAAAGCTTCAGCTGGGTCGGATCTATGCAGTCATATTCTATGGCATACGCGGTCCTCATCATTTCCACATCTTCAAGGCCGGGTATTGTTCTTAAAAACTGTATCTGCACATCCTCAGGCAGCGAACTTGACATACCCTGCACATACATCTCCTCAGTATTTTCTCCTTCAGGCTCTATAAAAAGCTGATGGCTCTTTTTATCCGGAAACATCATTACCTTGCTCTCGATTGAAGGACAATACCTTGGCCCTATGCCTACAATCTCGCCTGTGTATATGGGTGATCTTCCTATATTGTCCCTAATAATCTTGTGGGTCCTCTCATTTGTATACGTAAGGTAACATGGCATCTGATCCCTTTTAATGCCATCAACATCCGTCATGAATGAAAAAGGCGTTATCATATCGTCGCCGGGCTGAATTATCATTTTTGAAAAATCAAGGCTCCTTCTGTTTACCCTTGCAGGGGTGCCGGTCTTGAACCTCCTGAGCTTTATTCCGTGCTTTTTTAGATCATCCGATAATTCATTTGCCGCAAACAACCCGTTAGGTCCTCCGCTGTATGTAACTTCACCTATTATTATCCTTCCCTTAAGATAAGTTCCCGTTGTCATTACAATGGCTTTTGTCTCAAAATACGCGCCGTTTTTCGTGTATACACCTTTCACCCTTTTATTCTGAATATCCAATTTTATTATCTCGTCCTGTTTTATGCTAAGGTTTTCCTGTTTTTCAAGGGTATGCTTCATTGTAAACTGATATGCCTTTTTATCCGCCTGGGCCCTCAAGGAATGTACGGCAGGTCCCTTTGACGTATTCAACATCCTTGACTGTATAAATGTTTTATCTATATTGACTCCCATTTCGCCGCCCAGCGCGTCTACTTCCCTTACAAGATGCCCTTTTGCCGTCCCCCCTATTGCGGGATTACACGGCATAAGCGCTATGCTGTCTAAATTTATCGTACATACCAGCGTTTTGCATCCCATTCTTGCGCATGCAAGAGCGGCCTCGCATCCGGCATGCCCTGCTCCTATTACAATAACATCGTATTTTCCTGCATCATAAACCATATGCATAACCTACTTTCCAATGCAGAATCGGCTGAATATCCTGTCTATAATATCGTCCGAAATATTTTCTCCCGTAATCTCCCCTATATCCCCCAAGCAATCATTTATATCGATGGATATCAAATCGAGAGGAATATTTTTATCTACCGCATCAACTGCGCTTTTTAAGGATAACTTTGCTTTTGTAAGCAAATCTTTATGTCTTACATTAGTAATCATAAAATCCGTACTCTGCTTTACTTTTCCGCCGTACACATAATTATATATCATATCTTTTAGCCGGCTGATACCGATGCCGTTTTTTATCGATGCCTTCAGAATTTTACTGTCCCTGGAATATTTTAAGACATCATTCATATCGATTTTTTGAGGAAGGTCTGTTTTGTTTATGAGTATAATACATTTTCTACCATTTACAAGTTTAAAGATCTCCATATCCTCATGCGTCAGTATGTCGCTGCCATCCAGTATAAAAATAACAAGATCAGCCTTTTTAAAATACTCCTTGGTTTTTTGTACACCTATTTTTTCCACTTCATCCTTCGCTTCTCTTATGCCGGCGGTATCAATTATATTGACAGGTATTCCCCTTATATTTAAATGATCCTCTATAATATCCCTTGTGGTTCCGGGTATATCCGTTACGATAGCCCTGTTTTCCTCGAGCAGGGCATTTAAAAGAGATGATTTGCCCACATTAGGCTTTCCGACGATTACGGTATTCAGCCCTTCTCTTATTATCTTTCCCGTATCTGCCGTACTTATCATTTCGTCTATTTTGCCCATCACATCGATGCATTTATCCTTCAAATCCTTATATAATACTTCGTCGACATCCTCCTCGGGAAAGTCAATCGAAGCTTCTATATGCGACATAATATCCAGCAAAACATTTTTAACCGGTTTAAGTTTTTTAGACAAACTGCCTTTAAGCTGTTTTAACGCAGCATCCATGCCTTCATCTGTCTTTGCTCTTACTATATCTATCACAGCCTCAGCCTGGGACAGATCTATCCTGCCGTTCAAAAACGCCCTTTTTGTAAATTCACCGGGCTCCGCAAGCCTTGCTCCCGATCTTAAAACATCTTCAAGTATTTTTTTTACTGAAACGGCCCCCCCATGGCAGTTTATTTCAACTATATCCTCTCTCGTATATGTGTAAGGTGATTTCATATAGCTTACTAAAACTTCATCTATTATATTTCCACTCTCCACATCATGTATATAACCATACATCAGCGTATAAGTTTTGAAACTTTTTATATCCTTATTCCTGTAGCTTTTAAATATCCTTTCAAGAATATTTAAAGACTCTTCCCCCGAAATCCTGACAATTCCTATCCCGCCCTCTCCAGGAGGTGTAGAAACAGCCGCAATCGTATCGTCATACATAAAAAATCACCTTCATATTTCCCCGGAAATTTAACCTTTCCTTCGATTCATAATTTGAGCTTGCATTATAACGTTAACAGACTCTAAAACCCTTTCGCCAATACCCTTTCAATAATATTTCCCGAATCTATGATATTCTATCCTGTTTATCTTTAAAATCACAGCTTAATCTATATCGAATTACAAATTATAGCTATCGTTATTATGTCCAATTATTCCAACTAAAAAAGCCCAGGTTTCTGGACTTTTTTTATATAGAACGCGCTAAATGCTTTATATTATCCCCTTTATTAATAAAAAGTATTTACAGTTATTTTTTCAATTCTATTATAACCTTTCTGTAAGGCTCTTCTCCTTCGCTATGTGTAAATACATACGGACTATTCTGCAATGCCGAATGTATTATCCTTCTTTCATATGGATTCATAGGTTCAAGCACCACTCTTGTATTTGTTGTTCTTACTTTTATCGCAAGCCTGTTTGCAAGCTTTATAAGGGTCTCTTCCCTTTTATGCCTGTAATTTTCAGTATCTATAACAACCCTTTTATACTCTCCGTCCGTATTATTTTTGTTTATCACCAGGCTTGTAAGATATTGCAGGGAATCTAGGGTCTCCCCCCTATGTCCTATAAGTATCCCCATATTTTTGCCTGAAATATTTATCTTCAATTCACCATTTTCATCCACGATTTCTATCTCTGACTTTATGCCCATTGAATTCAACACATTTTTCAAAAAAGATCTTGCCTCATATTCATAATCATTTTTAACAGTTATCCTAACTCTGGCCAATTTCGAACCGATTATTCCAAATAAACCCTTGCTTCCCTTTTCCAGAACTTCCACATCGACGTTTTTCCTCGATACATTTAATTCATTTAAAGCATTCTCTATAGCCTCATCAGTATTTTTACCTGTCGCTTCTATTGTCTTATTCACAGGAAAAATTCACCTCCCCTATAAAAGGTTAATCCTGCCTATTTTGAATTTAACTTCTTGTACATAGCCTCATTCAACGAATATTGTATTACAAGCTGAAGTATATTGTTGACAATCCAGTATACTACAAGCCCTGCGGGCATTGTCCAACTTACCCAGCCAAAAAAAGCGGACATTATAAAGTTAGTACTGTTCGATGACATCGCTGAATGCTCCTGATTTTTAGGTGTCAACAGCCATGTTGAAATATACGTAGTTGCACCGGATACTATTGCAAATAATAGGCCAATATATGCCGGATTTGCATTCTTTACAACTTTAGACAAAGTCAGCCCTAAAAATGTCGCACTCCCAAAAGGGTATGCCCTGAAAACATAAAAAACAGCCCATATTACTGGTAATTGAATTATTAAAGGTAAGCATCCTGCAAGTGGGTTTACACCTTCCGACTTATACAATTCCAATTGTGCTTCCTGCAGTTTTTTAGAATCATTTTTATATTTTTTTTGAATTTCCTTTAACTTCGGTTGTATCATCTGCGTTTTGACAGTTGATCTTGTTTGTGCAATGTTAAATGGAAGCAGCACAATTTTTATAAGAAGTGTAAACAAAATAATATCTATTCCATAACTTGGCACAAGCATATGTATCCACTTGAATACATCGGTTAATATATTAGTAATCGCTTGCAAATCTCAAACCTCCTTTATTCTATGGTACCGGATCATACCCTCCTGGATGAAATGGATGGCATTTTAATATTCTTCTTACCGAAAGATAAATTCCCTTTATACTTCCGTATTTTTCTATAGCTTCTACCGCATATTGAGAACACGTAGGATAAAATCTACAGCTTGGAGGTTTTAAAGGTGAAATAAATTTTTGATAGAATTTAATTAAATAAATAAATATATATTTCATATTGGCTATCACTCTTCATAATTCCAGACCAAGGCCTTTTTAAATAACGATATCATCGCATTTTCTATTTCCCTGTATAAGGCTCCTCTTGCCTGTACTCTCGATATAAAAACCATATTGTATCCGCTCTTTAGCCTATCACTATTTAATCTATAGCATTCTCTTATCCTGCGCCTGACTTTATTCCTCACTACGCTTTTTCCGACTTTTTTGCTTACAGAAAATCCCGCTTTGTTATAATCCGCATTATTCTTTACGATATATAATACCAACAGATTATTTGAATATACTTTTCCTTTGTTATATACTGCTTTGAATTCATAACTTTTTTTTAGTTTTTCAGCTTTATTCATTGGTAAATTTGATCCTCCAGAATATGGCCATTGCAGAATAAGGCCACATCATGCGGCCTTACACTGTTAATCTTTTTCTTCCTTTTCTTCTTCTTCTCTGTAAAACATGCCTGCCATCTAAAGTCCTCATTCTCTTCCTGAAACCATGCTCTTTCTTTCTTTGCCTTCTTTTCGGCTGATATGTCTGTAGCAATAAAAACACCCCCTTATGCTAGCTTATATATGAACTAAAGTCATATCTTTTCACAATACTACTAAGATTATATATTTTGGAATATCATATGTCAAGGAACATCTGCTTTTAACTTCAATTTGTAATATGAACTTGTGTTATTTTGAACACTCATTTGCCAGATTCAAGTTTTATAAGTTCTAAGACCAGCAGCATTGATAATTCAAGACCTTTTGAACCTCACTTGTGTTCAAACAATAAAAAGCTATAAGGATCCTTAAGCGACAGCAAAGCCAAGAACTTATCAAAACTTTTATAATGTTCATTCGCTGCTTAAAATAACATAATCTTTTTTATACCGATTTCAAATTTCGAATTGAAGTCCATTTAGATATATTTTGTATTTAAGTAATATTGTTACAATCGCTAAGCCCACAGTCTTAAGAGTTTGTAAATTTGCAAAAAACTAATCCTGTTTATCTTAAGCATGTGTTAATATACTCTAAAGTCTTTCTTCTGATGCTTTTTCCATAATATTCTTCAAATAATCCATATGTACCCACTATTAACTGTTAATAATTTTAATAACAATATTGTTTTTTTGTGGATAAGTTATTGATTAAGATTTTATTATTTGTTATTATATTACTGACTGTTGATAACTTGTTGATAATTTTTTATTTTTTATATCTCAACAAGTTATACACAGGTTGTGGATAATATTGTGCATAACTTGTTTAATAAAATTTAATTATTCTTTCTTTATGTTGAAATTATTACGCTTTTATTGTATATAAAATTATTAACAATCTATACATTGCGTTTATTCTTTAAATATATTATCCATTTTATTAACATTTATAACAGTTTTGTGTATAACTTTTTATTTTTATGTCAACATTTACTTATATATAATATTTTTGTTTATATATTTGTTAATAATTTTTTTATTTATCCACATAATCGTCATGATTGCCTGGATGTAATTTACCAGGCATTAATAATCTTTTAAAAGCTTACTTAGGAGGCACTTTTATGAACAAGGAAATAGTTGATATATGGGAAAAGACATTGAATATAATAAAAGCCGAACTCCCCGAAGTTAGTTTTAATACATGGCTTAAATGCATCGAACCCCTTTTTATGGATTCCGACAAGATCGTGCTCGGTGTTCCTAACGATTTTACAAAAGGAATACTTGAAGCAAGGTATCAACCCATTATATCAAATGCTTTAAAACTTGTTACATCAAAAAAATATGACATCAGCTTTGCTATAAATAATGAAGAAACATTAAGGGCCCTGAACAACCGGCAGATGGAAAACAGAAATATTGAAGAAAAAAATAAACATGATGATTCAAATTCCAACCTCCTTAACCCGAAATATACCTTCGATTCCTTCGTTATAGGGAACAGCAACAGGTTTGCACATGCCGCTTCACTGGCAGTCGCCGAAGCACCGGCAAAGGCATATAATCCGCTGTTTATATATGGAGGAGTGGGACTCGGGAAAACTCATCTGATGCATGCTATAGGTCATTATATTTTAGACAATGAACCTAATTTAAAGGTTGTTTATGTATCTTCAGAAAAGTTTACAAATGAACTTATTAACTCCATAAAAGACGATAAAAATACTGCTTTTAGAAATAAATACAGAAATATCGATATATTATTGATAGACGATATACAGTTTATAGCAGGAAAAGAAAGCACTCAGGAAGAGTTTTTCCACACTTTTAACGATTTATATGAGGCAAATAAACAGATAATTATATCGAGTGATAGGCCTCCAAAGGAAATACCAACGCTTGAGGACAGGCTAAGATCAAGATTTGAATGGGGACTGATTGCCGACATACAGCCTCCTGATTTTGAAACAAGGATTGCCATTTTAAATAAAAAAGCTGATGTGGAAGGGCTTAATATCCCAAATGATGTAATGGTTTATATAGCAAGCAAGATACAATCAAATATAAGGGAACTTGAGGGAGCGCTAATCAGAGTAGTAGCTTATTCTTCCCTTGCAAACAGGGAAATAAGCGTAGATTTGGCAAGTGAAGCTTTAAAAGATATAATTTCAAATAAATCAAAACAAATAACCGTCGAACTCATTAAACAGGTTGTAGCAAATTATTATAACTTAAGACCTGAAGACTTTACCTCAAAGAGAAGGACAAGGAATGTCGCTTTCCCGAGGCAAATTGCAATGTACCTTGCAAGAAAACTCACTGATCTTTCCCTTCCAAAAATCGGGGACGAGTTTGGGGGAAGAGATCATACTACAGTGATACACGCATATGAAAAAATAAGCAATGATCTTGCGGTAGACGACGGCCTAAAGGAAACTATAGATGAAATCAATAAAAAGCTAATCCAAAAATAGTTATCAACTTATTATCAACCATATACCTTAATAACATGTTGATAATAGTTTTAACGATATTTATTATATAATAATGTGGATAAAGTTATCTTATTTTATTTTTTTATCCACATGTTTTCCCTTTTATTTTTTAAAGCATTTTAAATGTTTTAAATACTTATTAACATAATAACAGCCCCTACTACTATTACTACTAATTTTTTTATTTTATATTATTATTTATTGAATTTTTAAGCTTGTTTATAACTTTTACTACAATATATAATACGGGAGGTAATTTAATATGAAATTTATCTGCTATAAAAACGAACTTTTAAATTCCATATCCATCGTGCAGAAAGCAGTTACAGGAAAAAGCACTCTTCCTATACTTGATGGAATATTAATTAAATCCGTCGAAAATGTTCTTTCATTGACCGCAACAGATTTGGATTTCGGCATAGAAACCAAAGTCAATTGTACAGTCCAATCAAATGGTTCTGTTGTATTAAACTCCAGGCTCTTTGGTGATATAATAAGAAAATTGCCTGATGAAGATATAGAAATCGAAGTGGATGATTCGTTTAATACAACTATAAAATGCGGTAAATCGAAGTTCAATCTTGTTGGACAAAGTCCTGATGAATTTCCTGAACTTCCTTCTATAAACGAAAATGCCATGTATACCATAAAGCAGGATTTTCTAAGAGACATGATAAAGGACGTTATATTTGCCGCAGCTCAGGATGAAACAAGGCCAATACTTACAGGTGTTTTATTCGAAGTGAAAAACAGTATTCTGAGCATGGTTGCACTTGACGCTTACAGGCTTGCGTTAAAGAGCGCCCCGTTAAATTCAAAGGACAATATAAGTGCTGTAATACCTGCAAAAGCTTTAAACGAGGTAAGTAAAATACTTGTGTCATCCGATGATGTTTCCATAACATTTACACCAAATCATATATTGTTTAAACTTGAAAATACAAAGATTATTTCAAGGCTGTTACAGGGGGAATTTATAAACTACAGGCAGATAATACCTGAAGAATATAAACACAGAGTCAAAGTAAATCCTAAAAATCTTTTAGACAGTATCGAAAGGGCATCCCTTTTGGCAAAAGAAGAGAATACAAATCTTATAAAAATGGATATAAAAGAGGACAATATGATAATTACTTCAAATTCCAAATATGGAAATGTATACGAAGAAGTACCTATAGAGCTTGAAGGAGACAATATTCAGATAGCTTTTAATTCCAAATACTTTATAGATGCTCTCAGGATTATAGATAAAGATGAAATTTATCTTGAGTTTACGAGCAGTGTAAGCCCTTGCATACTTAAGACATCCGATGATAACAGCTATATTTATCTTATACTGCCTGTAAGGCTGTTTGCTGATTAATATTATAATGTAAAAAATTTACATATTATTATCGATATTTGAATTTACAAAACTTGAATCCGGCAAGTGTTGTTTTTCAAAATATCACATACATATTGCTAATTGGAGTCAACACAAGCTTAATATAAAAGGCGCACAGCTAAAGTTTGGACATATTTCATCTTGGTGGGGGTGCGCTATTTGTTTTTGTTGAAATTATTCAGGGGTATATTTTATGAATGTAGAAAAAATTACATTAAAAAATTATAGAAATTATATTGACCTGGAGTTATTTCTTCATCCAGGCCTTAATATAATTTATGGCGATAATGCCCAGGGAAAAACTAATTTTATAGAGTCCATTTATATCTGTGGGATAGGAAAATCGCACAGGGCTTCAAAAGAAAAGGAACTCATAAATTGGAACAGCCACAGCGCCTATATCAAAGCAAACATTAAAAGAGCTAATATAGATACTGATATAGAGGTAAACATATTTGACAACAAGCCTAAGATTATAAAAGTCGGTGGGGTTAAAATAGAAAAGATTTCTGAGCTTCTTGGAAATCTAAATGTCGTAATGTTTTCCCCCGAGGATTTAAGGCTCATTAAAGAGGGGCCTGTATACAGGAGAAGATTTTTAGATATAGAGGTTTCACAAATAAAACCGGCCTATTTTTATAATCTGCATCAATATAACAGGGTGCTTTTACAAAGGAATAATCTTCTTAAATCTATAAAGTACAATAGAAGCCAGAGCCTTCTAAAAACTCTCGATATATGGGATGAGCAGCTTTCAGAATTCGGTTCTCATATTATCGTTTACAGGATAGAATTTATAAAAAAAATATCGATGCTTGCAAGGCTAGTCCATAGGAAATTAACGGATGGAAAAGAAGAACTAAATGTTTTGTATTCAAGCATGTTTAAAAATGTTCAGACAAGAGAAGATGGAAAGATTTTATTATATAAAGAGCTTATAAGATCTAGAAACAGGGATATAGAAAGGGGAATGACATCGGTAGGTCCTCACAGGGATGATATGGATTTTTTTATAAACAATACGGATGTCAAGACATATGGATCTCAGGGGCAGCAAAGAACCGTGGCTCTTTCTTTGAAACTATCCGAGCTTGAGTTTATAAGGGCTGAATGTATAGAGTATCCCATTCTGCTTTTAGACGATGTACTTTCTGAACTTGATATAAAAAGGCAAAAGTTTTTATTAGAAAACCTTAAGAATGTACAGACGATTTTAACATGTACAGGAATAAATGACATAAGGGAATTTCGGAAAAACGATCGTTTTTTGTTTAAAGTTTCAGATGGATTAATCGAAAAAATTGAGTGATATGTAAATTATGCGTGAATAGAATCGTAGATTCTTCAAATATAAAATATGCACCCTAAAATATCTTCAATTCGTAATATGAAATCAGGCATAAATAAGACTATAGCTCTTGGATTCTTAAGGCTGCAGGCCTTAGAACTTACAAAACTTGAATCTGTCGAATGAGTGCTCAAATAACACAAGTTCAAATTACGAATCAAAGCTAAAATATGTACTCTATTACAAAAGCTTGAAATTTGTGCTTTTAGATACAGACAAATAAGGGTATAATTAATAGTGTAGTTCATGTATCATGACAGATCTGCGTATTTCAGCCTGTTTTGCACTGTGCTAATAAATGTATTGAAGCGATATCGATATATGGCCTGTAAAATAAAATACAGGTTTAATTTTTTGAAGAATTTTGAGGCATCAGGGAGGTACAGCAATGTTCATTCATATTGGGAAAAATGTTGTGATCAAAGAGGAGAGCATAATAGCCATTATAGACGTAAAAACCGTAAACAAGTCAAAGTATACAAAACAATTGATAAAAATTGCCGATGAAAATGGAATTTTAAGGAATGCAATGGATGATGAGCCCAAATCATATATACTTGCTGAAGTAGATAAAAAAGATGTATTATACATTTCTTCTATATCCTCGGCCACACTTTGCAGGAGAATTGGTTTTACAAGTACATTACAAACAGAAGGTGATTTGAATGATTAAAAAAGCAGAAGAATATGATGAAAATCAGATACAGGTGCTGGAAGGCCTTGAGGCCGTAAGAAAACGCCCTGGCATGTATATAGGAAGTACAGGTCCAATGGGACTTCATCACTTAGTTTATGAGATTGTTGACAACAGCATAGACGAAGCCCTTATGGGAGCATGTGATAAAATAGAAATCGTTATTCGAAAGGATAATTCGATATCTGTAACCGACAACGGCAGGGGTATGCCCGTCGGTATACATCCTAAAATGAAAATACCTACCGTACAGGTTATTATGACCATATTACATGCAGGAGGAAAATTTGGCGGAGGAGGATATAAAGTATCTGGAGGGCTTCATGGTGTCGGCGCATCCGTTGTTAATGCGCTTTCAGAATGGTGTATCGTTGAAATAAAAAGAGATGGACATATATATAGGCAAAGGTATGAGAGAGGTAAACCTGTTACACCTTTTCAAAAGGTCGGAGACGCAAAAGATACAGGAACAAGGACTATATTTAAACCAGATCCTGAGATATTTGAGGATACGGAATTCGATTATGATACTTTATCCCATAGGCTTAAGGAACTTTCATTTTTAAATAAAGGGATAAAGATAATATTAAAGGACGAAAGAGCCGATAAAGAAGAAGTATATCATTATGAAGGTGGAATAGTATCTTTTGTAAAATATTTAAACAGGAATAAAGAAGTTCTTCATCCTGAACCCATATCGATACAGGGAGAAAAGGACAATACTATAGTCGAGATCGCCCTTCAATATAATGATGGATATAATGAAAATATATTTTCTTTTGCAAATAATATAGATACGACAGAAGGAGGTACCCATTTAATAGGTTTTAAATCAGCTCTCACAAGGGCTTTTAACGACTATGGTAAAAAATATAATTATTTAAAAGAAAATGACAAGGGGCTATCGGGTGAAGATGTAAGAGAAGGGCTTACAGCAGTTATATCTGTAAAACTTACCGATCCTGAATTTGAAGGACAGACAAAGACCAAACTTGGGAATACAGAGGTAAGAGGAATTGTAGATAATATAGTATATGAACAGGTAATTGGATTTTTGGAGGAGAACCCATCAGTTGCAAAGACAATATATGAAAAGGCATTGACAGCTTCAAGAGCCAGGGAGGCGGCAAGGAAGGCAAGAGAACTTACGAGAAGAAAAAACGTACTTGAAAATACAACGCTTCCTGGAAAACTTGCCGACTGTTCGGAGAAGGACCCGTCTTTATGTGAAATCTTTATTGTCGAGGGAGATTCCGCAGGTGGTTCTGCGAAGCAGGGAAGAAACAGAAAGTTTCAGGCTATACTTCCTCTTAGAGGCAAGATAATGAATGTTGAAAAACAAAGGCTCGACAAGATACTGTCTTCTGAAATGATAAGGGCAATGGTTACCGCATTCGGAGCCGGTGTGGATAATGGATTCGATATTGCAAAGATGAGGTATTACAGGATAATAATAATGACGGATGCCGATGTTGATGGTGCTCATATAAGAACGCTCCTTTTGACTTTTTTCTATAGATATATGAGGCCGTTGATAGATGATGGAAGAGTATTCATAGCTCAGCCTCCATTGTATAAAGTAACTAAGGGCAAAAAAGATTATTATACTTATTCTGAAAAAGAACAGGAAAAGTTACTATCTGAGATAGGAACAGAAAATAATACAATCCAAAGGTATAAAGGCCTTGGAGAAATGGATGCAGAGCAGCTCTGGACCACAACTATGAATCCTGATACAAGGACAATGCTTCAGGTTACACTTGATGATGCTATAGCTGCCGATGAAATATTCACAATACTTATGGGTGACAAGGTAGAACCTAGAAGAGAGTTCATAGAAAATAACGCTAAAAAAGTTCAAAATCTCGATATATAGGTATTAGATGAAGAGGTGATAGATATTGGATGATGAAAATAATAAGATTTTACAAGTTGATATAAACGATGAGATGAAAAAAAGTTATATAAGCTATGCTATGAGTGTAATCATAAGCAGGGCTCTACCTGATGTAAGGGATGGATTAAAGCCGGTTCACAGGAGAATTCTATATTCGATGAATGAATTAGGCCTTTCAGCCGATAAACCTTACAGAAAATCTGCGAGGATCGTCGGTGATGTATTAGGTAAATATCATCCCCATGGAGATGCGGCCGTATACGATGCAATGGTCAGGATGGCTCAGGATTTTTCGATAAGGTATACGCTGGTGGACGGTCATGGAAATTTCGGGTCTGTCGATGGAGACAGCCCGGCTGCCATGCGTTATACAGAAGCAAGGATGAGCAAAATCACAGCCGAAATGCTCAGGGATATCGAAAAGGAGACTGTCGATTTTACGCCAAACTTTGATGGAACTTTGAAGGAACCTGTGGTTTTGCCTTCAAGATTTCCAAATCTTTTAGTCAATGGTTCCCAAGGTATTGCCGTAGGGATGGCAACAAATATCCCCCCTCACAATCTCGGTGAAGTGATCGATGCGGTAATCATGATGATCGATAATCCGGACGTTACCGTAAAAGATCTTATGACTAAAATAAAGGGACCCGACTTTCCAACGGGCGGCATAATAATGGGCAAAGACGGAATAAAGTCGGCATATGAGACAGGCAGAGGCAGGATAATTGTAAGGGCAAAAGCTGTTATAGAAGAGGAAGATAACGGAAGATCCAAAATAATTGTAAGTGAAATACCTTATATGGTCAATAAAGCAAGGCTTATAGAAAAAATAGCCGAACTTGTCAAAGAGAAAAAAATAGACGGAATTTCAGATTTGAGGGATGAATCAGACAGGGAAGGCATGAGGATTGTAATCGAGATAAAAAGGGACGCCAATGCTAATATTGTACTTAACAGATTATATAAGCATACCCAGATGGAGGATACATTTGGTGCGATAATGCTTGCACTGGTTGATGGACGTCCGAGGATATTGAATCTTAAGGAAATGATAAGGTATTATCTGGATTTCCAAAAAGAAGTCGTTATAAGAAGAACTAAATATGATTTAAATAAGGCCGAGACAAGAGCACACATTCTGGAAGGCTTGAGAATAGCTTTAGATAATATAGATGAAGTAATACACATTATAAGGAGTTCAAAAACTGTAAATGATGCAAAACAGGGCTTGATGCAAAGGTTTGGCCTTTCGGATTTGCAGTCACAGGCCATCGTAGACATGAGACTTGCAAGGCTTACAGGTTTGGAGAGAGAAAAGATAGAGGAAGAATATGCAAATCTTGTAAAAATGATAAATCATTATAAGGAAGTTCTTTCAAATGATAAGCTCGTATATAAGATAATAAAGGATGAGATTTCAGAGATAAGGAAAAAATATTCGGATACAAGGAAAACCAAGATAACAAGCAGAGTTAAAGAAATAGAAATTGAAGATTTGATACCAGAAGAAGATGTAGTCATTACACTTACTCATTTTGGATATGTAAAAAGGCTCAGCATAGACACATATACAGCGCAAAAGCGAGGGGGAAAGGGTATTACAGGACTTTCTACAAGGGAAGATGATTTTGTTGAGCATTTATTCATAACATCTACCCATAATAATATATTGTTCTTTACGAACCAGGGAAGGGTATATATTATGAAGGCCTTTGAAATACCTGAAGGTTCGAGGATTGCAAGAGGTACTGCCATTGTGAATTTGCTTCAGCTTAATACGAGGGAAAAGATACAGGCTGCGATGGCTGTAAAAGAATTCAAGAATGACATGTATATAGTAATGTCAACTAAGGATGGCATAATTAAAAAGACTCCATTGGAGCAGTTTGCCATGATAAGAAAGACAGGCATAAATGCTATAAACCTTAAACATGGCGATGAACTAATCGGCGTAAAACTTACGGATGGCAAACAGCAGCTTATTATAGTCACATCCAATGGATACAGTATAAGGTTTAAAGAAAAGGACGTAAGGGCGATGGGTAGAGGCGCAGCAGGTGTTAAAGCCATAACCCTTAGAGATGGAGATGTTTCAGTCGGGATGGATGTTGTCGATGAAACATCGGAGCTTCTTACTGTAAGTGAAAAAGGATATGGAAAGAGGACATCGCTTAAAGAATATAATCTGCAGGGTAGAGGCGGCAAGGGCGTTAAAACGTACAAGGTTACTAAAAAGACGGGAAATCTTGTGGGAGCAAAGATTGTAAAAAGCAACGATGAAATACTATTAATAAATAGTCAGGGTACTATAATAAGGCTTAAAGTATCGGATATATCTCAAACCAGCAGAAATACACTCGGAGTTAAGCTTATGAGGGCTCAGGATAATATAAATGTTGTATCTATCGCAAAGATAAATAGTGAAGACATAAGCGATGAGGATAAAAAGTAAGGAGCGGATTGTAATTTAATATCAGGCATAAATAGAATTGTGTTATTTTGAACAACAAAATTTTTAAGAATGGGTGTTCAAAATAACACAAACTTAAATTATGAATTGAAGAAATTCCTTAAAATACCATTGAATTAATCGCTCATAGATGATATTATGATTAAGCGCCGATTTTTAGAGACAGAATAAAGTAGTACAATTTGTAAATAATTTTTGTATTATTTTAAAAATTGTGTTGACATTGATAAAAAAAGGTGCTAATATAATAAATGCCGCCTGTGAGGCGGGAGTGATCTTTGAAAATTG
>ENA-UOOI01002074-UOOI01002074.1-fermentation-metagenome-genome-assembly--contig:-NODE-2074-length-18523-cov-4.026857_pt1 | contig 18523 bp, 20 predicted proteins | sample MGYA00245779_ERZ724027 | MGnify/ENA primary metagenome ERZ724027 (study PRJEB28704, sample SAMN03018318) | fermentation metagenome | biome: anthropogenic terrestrial biome; feature: soil; material...
GCTGCTTTGTAAGTGTCCGATTCGTCTTTTTAAAGTCAGGATCATTCAGAATCTCTCTGTCTGGTTCTCAAAGTACAGGTGGGCAGGCGGGGGTCTGTCTTTTTCTTTTTATTTTACCAGAATACGGTGAATTTGGCGAATGCAGAAGTTTTTGGATTGTGTGAACAGTAACTTATCTGAATAGATATGTAAAGTCTTATAATTTTATTTATTGTCGTTTTTTGGTTCATGTGATATACTTTTTACAGGGATCAATCGTGTTGCAGGGTGGCGTTGACCTTCATTCTACATAGAATGGAAGTGATATCTATGAAACATTTCGATTTTAAAGACTTGATGGCCTTTGGAATGTTCATGTTATCGTTGCTGACATTCATTTATTTGATTTGCTGTTAGCTTAACATAGAAAAACCACCCCAAAACTTGGCCGGTCAGAGGGTGAAATTTCTACTTTTATTTTCAGGTCAACCCACCTTGTGGGCGGTTGTTCCTCTTGTATCTATATCATAACAGATTCCAATCATTTATTCAAGAAAATTTTACGGCATGTTTGTGTAGTTAAGAAAAATGGACGAACGGAAAGGATAGCAAAAGAGGATGCTTGAATTACTGAATGGAAGACCGGCAGATACTACAGGCAGGATGGAAAAAGAGATAAGGACCTATGATTTTCTTGACCATTTAGGAGTTTTATATCAAAGAATAGATCATGAAGCGGTGATGACAATGGAAGTGTGTGCAGAGATTGATGAAGTCCTGCAAGCGACGATATGTAAAAACCTTTTTTTGTGCAACAGGCAGGAGACAGATTTTTATTTGCTGATGATGCCCGGAGATAAAAAATTCAAAACCAAAGATTTATCAGCACAGTTAGGCGTTGCCCGATTGTCTTTTGCAAAAGAATGCTATATGGAAGAGTTTCTTGACATCACACCGGGGTCGGTGAGTGTCATGGGTTTGATGAATGACAAGGAGCAAAGAGTCAGGCTGTGTGTGGACGAAGAGGTATTGACAGGCAGTGAGATTGGCTGTCATCCATGTATAAACACAGCGAGCATTAAGTTTGCAACAAAGGATTTTATAGAAAAAATTGTTCCGGCGATGGGGCATGAAATGACAGTGGTGAAACTTCCAAGATATGAGGAGGCAGTAAATGAAATGTGAGGCTTATGTTACTTTTTTCAAGAGCATCGTTGACCAGGATAGATGCGCTGTAGTGATCTGTAATCTGGAACATGAAATAATCTATATGAACCCGGCTGCACTGGAGAGTTATGCAAAACGAGGCGGAGACAAGCTGGTTGGGCAGAGCCTTTTGAATTGTCATAATGCGCAGTCAAACAAGAAGATTAAGCAGGTGATAGCATGGTTTGCTTCATCTTCGGAGCATAATCTTGTATACACTTTTCATAATGAAAAACAGAATAAGGACGTCTACATGGTAGCATTGCGTGATGAAGGCAGGCTGATTGGATATTATGAAAAACATGAGTTCCGCAATAGGGAAACCATGCAACACTATGATTTATGGGAATAGTCAAAATAATATAGGGAAGCACTCCCGGAAAGCCATGCTATGAGGGGTTCTCGCAAAAGAGAAAAACAAAATCACCTGTCATCGGGTGATTTTGTTTTTCAGAAACTTTATGCAATCAGATAACAACGATTGGCTTGATCAGATCTCTCGGCTTTTCATCCATGAGTTTGAAGGCATCTTCGATTTTATCGAAACCGTTGAATGTATGAGTGATCAGCTTTGTGGTGTCTACACGACCGTTTGCAATCATCTCCAGCATTTTATGGATACGCAGTGCACCGCCCGGACAGAAACCGCCGCGGATGGTTTTGTCTGCCATTCCGAGTCCCCATGATAAAGCCGGCATGGCCAGTGTGTCGGAGATGTCGAAGAAATTGACATTGGAAATGTAGCCGCCGGGTTTTGTCATATCTACTGCCTGACGGAAAGTTTCTGCATTTCCGCCTGCAATGATGACACTGTCTGCTCCTTCTTTGGTCATTTCTAATACCTGTTTTACAATATCGCCCTCTTTGTAGCTGATGATATCGGTTGCACCATATTCTTTGGCAATCTGAACACAATTCGGACGAGTTCCGACTGCGATGATTCTGCCTGCTCCGCGAAGCTTTGTTCCCGCAACAGCCATCAGACCGACAGGTCCGATTCCGATCACAACAACGGTATCACCGAATCCGATTTCAGCATTTTCAACACCATGAAATCCGGTGGACATCATGTCTACTGTCATAACGGCAGCTTCCGGTGATACATTCTCCGGGAGCATTACAAGGTTGGCATCTGCCTGATTGACATAAAAATATTCTGCGAATGTTCCGTCTTTGGATCCCAGGAACTTAAAACTTGCCATAAGTCCCTCATCGTGAGCGGTATATTCGCCTTGTGTATTCCAGGAAAGCCAGTTGGGAGTGCAGCATGGTACAACCACAACATCTCCGGTTTTAAATTTATTTACCAGATTACCAGTCTCGACAACTCTGCCGACAGCTTCATGACCTAGAATCAGATTCTGCTTTGGACCATTTCCCCCATGAAGAACGTGTGTATCAGATGAACATGGAGCAAGAACAATAGGTTCTATAATCGCATCGAGTGGACCACAGACCGGTCTCTCCTTTTCAATCCATCCTGCATTGTCAATTGATAACATTCCATAACCCTTCAATTTATTGTTACCTCCTTAACATGATTGTTAAATAAATATATAGTTTCATTATAAGACATGGAGGCGTGAGAATCAATTGGAATAATGCATGATCATTTCATAAGCCCACCTGGCAGACAGATCCATTTGAAATTTTTTTCTTTACTTGTATTATCATCTTTGCGCGTATATACTTAGAAGTTAGGTGATCCTAACCACAAATATAAAATTTTAAAGCAGGAAGGTATGAAAAATGTCAAAATTAAAAGATGAATATTGTTGTGAGTTAAACTTGACACATGATTTGATCGGAGGCAAATGGAAGACACAGGTGCTATGGCATATAGCAAATGGTGATAATCGATTTTCCTTATTGGAAAAGGTAATTCCGGGCATTACACAAAAGGTTTTGGCTTCACAGATAAGGGAATTAGAAGAAGACGGCCTGATAGAAAAAAATATTATTGGAGAATTGCCACCTAAAATAATTATATATAGAATATGTCAGAATAATTCAGAGATATTATCTTTGTTGGAAAACATGTGTACCTTTACGGAGGCCTATGCAAAAAGAAATGGAATTCGAATAAATCGAAAGTAATAAACAGAGCTTACATAAAAGTAAGTTCTTGCGTGTCAATCATATTTTAGATACAATAAGGGACGACGGTAAGCTATGACTAACCGATCAACGTCATGGAGGTGTAATTATCATAAAAAAGAATAGGTCGACATGGATTCTATTCCTCAGTCTGGTTATCGTCTCTTTTCTATCACTTTTTATCGGGGTCCGTGATGTCAACCCTGCAGCACTGATGAAGAATGATCCAGAGTCCTGGAAAGTATTTTTGGCCTCGCGTATCCCGAGGTTACTGGCAATTCTTTGTACCGGTGTGGGTATGAGCGTAGCGGGACTAATTATGCAACAGCTTTGTATGAACAAGTTTGTTTCACCTAGTACAGGAGCAACTATATCCTCTGCACAGTTTGGAATTCTTCTAGCCCTCATCTATATGTCAAATTCTACTTTATGGGGACGCACTTTATTTGCCTTCGTATTCGCGATTTTGGGTACATGGATTTTTGTATGTCTGATCCAGCGTATTCAGTTTAAGGATGTAGTTATGGTACCTCTGGTGGGAATTATGTTTGGAAATGTAATTACAGGATTAACTAATTTCCTCGCCTACAAATATGAAATGACGCAGGCTTTGTCGACATGGCTGGTTGGACATTTTTCTATGGTCCTCCGTGGACGATACGAAATTGTGTATATGGTGATTCCACTGGTGATCCTGGCTTTTATTTTTGCTGATCATTTTAATATCGTCGGCATGGGAAAAGATTTTTCTAAAAACCTGGGGGTCCCTTATAATCTTGTTTTATTTATGGGACTTACGATTGCAGCTATGATAACCTCGGCTATAGTAACGATTGTGGGATCTATCTCTTATATAGGACTTATTGTGCCCAATATAGTGGCCATGTTCAAAGGAGACAGAATCAGGGGGACGATGATAGATACGGCGTTATTTGGAGCACTGTTTGTACTTATATGCGACATTATAGGACGAATTATAATTATGCCTTATGAGCTTCCTATTGAGCTTATTGTGGGTATACTTGGCAGCATTATATTTGTGATCTTGTTGTTGTATCAGTTGAAGAACGGGAGAAAGGCTGTTCGTTTCGGGAAGAGAGGCGATGCGGGATGAATACTGCAGCACTAAGAAAAAATCGTATCAGATTAGTTTTCATGGCAGCTTTTGCAGTGGTATTGTCCGTAGTCTATATGGTTTATGGAGTAAAATTTGACAGTCAAGTGCTATTTGTGTATTCAATGAAAATACGAACGCCCAAGTTATTCGCAATGGTCATCACTGGATTTGCAATTGGAAGCGCATCGATTGTGTTCCAGTCTATTATCAATAATACAATTGTAACTCCTTGTCTGTTGGGGATGGATGCATTATATACATTGATTCATACGGCGGTTGTATTTATAGCCGGAGCTGGAAGTGCCCTGGCAGTCAATCCGGAATATTCTTTTGTAATCGACCTGAGTCTCATGGGCGTGACGGCTACTGTGGTGTATAGTTATCTGTTTAAAAAGACGAAACATAATGTTTTATATGTATTATTGGTTGGAACGGTTCTGACTTCCTTTTTTTCAAGCATTCAAAATACATTAACACGTATTATGGATCCCAATGAGTACGATACGCTTCTTACAACTTTAGTCGCCAGTTTTAATAATATGAATACGAGTATTATGTTGCTTTCAGTTATTGTTTTGGCGGTGACTGCGTTTGCACTGAGGAAGGAGCTACGTATTCTGGACGTGTTGACACTCGGAAAAGATCAGGCTGTGAATCTGGGGGTTGATTATGATTCGAGTGTGCGCAAACTTCTCCTGGGAGTGACATTGTATATTGCTGTTGCGACAGCTATGGTGGGTCCGCTGGCTTTTTTAGGGCTTATTGTAGCAAATCTTTCACGTCAGCTTCTAAACACATACCGGCATTGCTATCTGATTTTAGGCTCTGCCTTCTTTGGCATGATTGTCCTGGTGGGTGGACAGATTGTAGTAGAACGTGTTTTCTCTTATACGATACCCGTAAGCGTATTCATCACACTGTTTGGAGGGATTTATTTCCTACACTTATTACTGTCTAAAAGGAGAGTCTGAATGAAGATACAAGAATTAACGAAAAAGTATAATGAAAAAACGGTCCTGGATCAGGTCAGTTTCGATATACATAAGGGAAAGGTAACTTCATTCATTGGACCAAATGGAGCTGGCAAATCCACGGTTATGGGAATCATATCCAGACTGATAGCCGGGGATCAGGGAACCGTAAGTTTTGATGGAAAGCGAATAGAAAAGTGGAAGAGTAAGGAGCTGTCGAAGCATCTTGCAATTCTGACACAGACTAATAATGTCCAGATGAAACTCTCTGTAGAGGAGCTTGTCGCTTTTGGAAGATTTCCACATTCCGGCGGACGTCTGAATGAAGAGGATAAAGAAATTATTGAACAGGCTATAGATTATATGGAACTAAATGAGTTTCGTGACCAGTTTATTGATGAGCTATCTGGAGGACAGCGCCAGCGGGCATATATAGCCATGGTCATAGCACAGGATACAGAATATATTTTATTGGACGAGCCGACAAACAATCTGGATATTTATCATGCAACCAATCTGATGAAGATGGTTCGTAAGCTTTGTGATGATCTGGGAAGAACAGTAATCATGGTTTTACATGAAATTAATTATGCTGCATTCTATTCGGATTATATCTGTGCTTTCAAGAATGGAAAAATAGCAAAATACGGGATGGTAGAAGAAGTCATGACAGAGGAAGTGCTGTCTGAAATTTATGGGGTTGATTTTAAAATTATTGATATCCAGGGGAAACCATTATCGATTTATTATTGATGATCGATTAACAGACGACGAGAAATGGAGAAAATATGAAAAAAATATTGCGGTATTATTATCAACATTTTTAGTAGCAGGACTTGCTGCTTGTGGAGATGCATCGGCTACAACAACTGAGACAGAAACAAAGAGTGAGATTGGCTCAAACAGCACGGCAAAGTCAGATAGCGAAAAGAAGACCGAAGAGGATACTCCGGAAACAGTTACAATTACAAGTCTGAATGCAAATAAAGAAGAAATCGAACTGGAAGTACCATATAACCCGGAGAGAATTGCAATTCTTGACCTTGCAGCACTTGATATTATTGACAATCTCGGTGAAGGGGACCGCGTCGTGGGTATGGCAAACACATCGATTGATTACTTATCATCTTATTCTGATAATAATGATATTGAAAAACTTGGAACAATTAAGGAGGCAGATTTCGAGGCGGTTATGGCTTGCGAACCGGATGTGATATTTATCGGTGGCCGTCTGTCCTCATCTTATGATGCGTTAAGTGAAATTGCACCTGTTGTATTCCTTGCTACAGATAGTGAGATTGGATTGGTGAAAAGCGTCGATAAAAATGCTACTACTGTTGCATCCATGTTCGGTAAGGAAGAAGAAGTAGCAGCTAAAACCGGCGATTTCCAGAAAAGAATTGCTGCTTTGTCAGAGACGGCAGAAGGAAAGACCGCATTAGTCGGTATGACTACAAGTGGAAGTTTCAATCTTCTTGGAAATAATGGAAGATGCTCGATTATCGGCACAGAAATAGGATTCGATAATCTGACTGCTGACAGCGAAGCAGGTGGAGCACAGGAAAATAGAGGAAAGGACGGCAATAGCAATGCCGGTGCGGCCCATGGGAATGAAGCATCTTTTGAACTTGTGTCGGAACAGAATCCGGATTATATATTTATCCTGGACAGAGACAGTGCAATCGGCACGGAGGGCGCACAATTAGCAAAGGACATAATGGAGAATGAATTGGTCATGGGGACAGAGGCATACAAAAATGGACATCTGATTTATCTGGAACACCCGGCAGTATGGTATACTGCAGAAGGTGGTATCACAGCACTCGATACAATGCTTTCTGATCTGGAATCCGATATCTGACGGATTGGTTTCTGCAGTACGCGAACCGTTTTAAACATATAATGAATAATCACAGTTTCAAGGCCTGTGTTTCCTGAAAGATGGGAAAATGCAGGCCTTTTTGTGATACTTTACGTTTGTGTGATTGAGTGTGTTTCACTGTATTGCAGTTTACTATATTGTAATGAATAATAGATAGTGGTAATATATACCTATCCATGAATAATAATAGAAATGAGCGGTTTTACAGGCAGACGGGAAGGAGATGACATATGAATGCACAATTTAAAAAGGGAGTTTTAGAATTATGTGTACTTTCAAAATTGGCAATAAGAGATCAGTATGGATATGAATTAACAGAGGCCATATCTAAGGAAATGGTGATTTCCACAGGAACCTTGTATCTGATATTGAAGCGCCTGAAAGATGATGCTTTTGTGGAAACTTATCTCGTAGAATCCGGGGAAGGCCCTGCCAGAAAATATTACCATTTGACGGAAAAGGGAAAGGTACATCAGAAGGAGCAAAAGAAAGAATGGAATGACTTTGTAAAGGTTGTGGATAATATATTGGAGGAGGGTGCAAAAAATGAATAAGACAGAGTATTTGAAGGAGTTAAAAGAATCACTGAAAGATATCGATGAAAGTGTAATGGGTGAGATTGTTTCAGATTATGAAGAGCATTTTCGGATTGGTCGGGAAAATGGAAAAGGAGAAGATCAAATCTGTAAAGAACTTGGATCTATTGATGATCTGGTGCGAGAGATCAGGGAAGCATATAGTGCGAAAGAATCCGACGGAGACAGTAGCGTAAATCGTAGGAATGGAGATAATGGCAAGGATAAACGAGGAGGGGACGTTATATTAGAGGCTGGGAGTACATCAAAGTTATGCTTAAAAATAATAACAATGGATACTTAGTAAAATCAAAAACCGTTTCCGGTAACTTTATAGTTCATTATGGAAGTATGCATCAAAGGAATGGAAAAACAGGAATTCATGCATATGGCAATTAGGGAAGTGATTTGACCTTAAGTGCTGTAAGCGGCAACGTACATTTGACTGATTAGACAACAGACTCCCATGAGAGTAACTGACAGAGGGGAAAGAGGAAGAGTATGGCGACAGAACGAAAAGAGAAGTTGATTCGTGTTCTTCAGATTCTGGAATCGACAGATGAGAAGAGTCCGATGAATTCGGATCAGATTATTGAAAAATTAGACTGCAAATATACGCTTGGAAAGCTTGACAGGCGATCCATCTATAAAGATATTCAGATGCTTCAGTACTGCGGATATCAGATTAAACAGTGCCGGGATAAGCGGAAAGGCTGGTATATGGATCAGCATGCATTCGATGACTGGGAGATTAAGATTATGATGGATGCAGTGCAGCAGGCAAAATGTATCTCTGCCGAGGAAGCAGTAGATATACGTAAGAAACTTCTGTCACTGACGAGCAGCAGGGGAAAGCGTAGATTTTCCCAACTGATGAATCCGTTTTCGAACCAGGCAGATGTAGAGAATGCCACAGGAAAGCATATTGAGCTGATGATGGAAGCTATGTTCCTTCACAAGAAGATTGAATTTCAGTACACGGAGATTACCAACAATATGGAAAAGGTGATCCGCCGTGAAGGGAAGATCTATTGCCTGAACTTATATACCATTTATTGGGCAGGCAATAATTATTATCTGATCGGGGCACATGACAATCACGATGGACTGACGCATTACCGTCTGGATCGAATTGTTAATCTTCATATCTCCGATGAAATTGCAATTGATGCGAAGGAGAAAATCGGTCCAAATCCAGAGGATTTTATTCAGAAGTACATCGAGGAGAGTGTAAACCATTTTTCAGGAAAGCTAGTCCGGCTTGTGGTAGAATACATACCTGATCCCGTGACAAATGCAATACTATATGATTTCGCCGGGAGAGATATCAGAGTGAAATTGCAGCAGAACGGTATCTACAGAGCGAAATTCACCAAGATGTTTAGTGTTACTTTAATCGGATGGTTTCTACAGTATGCGAATCGTTTCAAAGTTGTAAAACCTAAAACGCTGAAACAAGAGATAGCAAAAGAGCTAAGCGAGGCAACAGCTAAATATCAAGAATAATCACAGACCTGTATTTCCTGAAAAGACAGGGAGATACAGGCTTTTTGCGTTGATATGATCAATTTCGACGAAAATCTTAGCATTTTCAATCAAGTCGCGATATCACGACAGTAGTTTTGCTATAACTATATCTAAGAGACTTCTGAAAGGGAGAACGAAACCTGCTCTTTGAATTGTGCAGAAAATTCAGAAGTGTGAAGCATGAAGTATCTATTTGCAACCGATAAATAAGAGAGAGGTAGTTTATATGGGGATATTTGGAAAGGCATTTGACTTTAACAAAGATGGACAAGAGAGCATATTCGAAAAAGCAGCTGCGATTTCAATCTTTGAGGATATGATGGAAGGTGAGGATGATGACTATGAAGAAGAGGATGAGGATGAAGATGACATGGACGACGAAGACGACGGCAACAACGATGATTATGGATATCATGACATAAGTATAGTATAATTGTCATAAAAAGGAGAAAAAGATATGTTTACTGAACTGCAGATGGAATTAGACTGTGACACCCTGGGTATCCGGCAGTCTTCGAATTTACATGGCTTTATTATGGAAACAATTCGTACAGAATACGCAGAATATCTTCATCAACTGAAGATAAATCCCTTTAGTCAGTGCCTGATTATCAGTAAATATAAAAAGGTCTGGTATATACGCGCACTTTCTGAAGAAGCATATAATGAAATTATATTGCCTTTGCAGCGGCTTAATGAATTTGACCTAAAACATGGGAAACTACATATTAAAATCAAGGAGAAGAGAATTAGGACAATAGAGAATAAAGAGCTTCTTGAAGGATTTTACCAGCCAGGAGGGACTCATTATATTGATCTTTCGTTTCAGACTCCGACTGCTTTTAAAAGTGGTGGAAGATATGTTTTTTATCCAGACTTGACATTAATATACAGAAGTCTGATGAATAAATATAGTGCAATTGATTCAAAGATGGATATGAGGGATGAGGAAACTCTGGATCAGCTTTCCCAAAACAGTGAAATTGTACGCTATCGTTTACGAAGTGCGCCATTCCCCTTAGAGGGGGTTAATATAACCGGATTCCAGGGCGATATCCGTATTCGAATAAAGGGGACAGATACAATGTCAAGATTTGCAAAAATGCTGTTCTCTTTTGGAGAATTTTCAGGAGTTGGTATCAAAACCAGTCTTGGAATGGGAGCATTAAATTTACATGAGAGGAGAGAGAATATATGACAGATGAGCAGATTAAGATTGTGATTGGAGCTCTTTTACATGATGTCGGTAAAGTTATATACCGACAGGGAAATGATAGAAGAAATCACAGTCAAAGTGGTTATGACTATTAAAAAGAAGAAATCGGGATTACTGATACTTCGGTTCTACATTGTGTGCATTATCATCACATGCAACTTCTTAAAAACGCGGATATTCCAAACGATGACATTTCATACATCGTATATTTGGCAGATAACATAGCATCCGCAGCAGATAGAAGGAAGAATGACACTGGCGATGTTGGTTTTGAACTTTCGACACCATTACAAAGTGTGTTCAACATTCTGAACGATAACCATGAGGAGAAGTATTATCGTCCCAGACAGCTGGATCCAAAAGAAGGAATAAATTATCCACAAGAGGAGAAAAAGAGGTTTGATGAGACATTTTATGAACAGGTCAGGTTAAAACTGACAGAAAATTTAAAGGGCCTAGAGTGGAATCAAGAATATATCAATTCTCTTCTGTCTGTTTTGGAGGCAAACCTTACATATGTGCCATCATCAACGGCGAAGGGAGAGCTTGCAGATATTTCTCTCTATGATCATGTGAAGATAACAGCCGCTATTTCCAGTTGTATTGATCAATATTTACGGGAAAAAGGAATTACGGATTATAAGAAGACTTTATTTAAAAATAGTAGAGAATTTTACACAGAAGATTCTTTTTTCCTTTACTCAATGGATATATCAGGGATACAGGATTTTATATATACAATAACCAGCAAGAATGCACTGAGAACTCTGCGGGCAAGATCTTTTTATCTGGAAATTATGATGGAGCATATTATAGATGGTCTTCTGGATCGTTTAAATCTATCGAGAGCAAATCTTATATATTCTGGTGGTGGACACTGTTATCTGCTGATTCCGAATACAGAAATGACAAGGAATGTAACGGACGAATATCTGAAAGGTATTAATCAGTGGTTTCTAGAGAAGTATAAAAACTCCCTTTATATTGCGGGTGCAGGTGTGCCCTGTAGCGGCAACAGCCTGAAAAATGAACCTCAGGGCAGTTATTCTAAGTTATATAAGAAGATGAGTGCGGAGATTTCCAGAAAAAAGAGTGCAAGATATACGGCTGAAGATATCATTCAACTAAATAAAGAAAAACATAAAGACTATTCCAGGGAGTGTAAGGTATGTAAAAACATAGGGAATGTTGATAATGAAGGAATCTGTTCTGACTGCCGGAATATCGAAGAGTTCTCTAAACATATTCTCTATAATGATTTTTTTACTGTGTTGACAGAGAGTGATGAAAAGGGACTTCCCCTGCCGCAAAACTGTGTACTGGTATCTGACAGCAGAGAATCTGTTAAGAAAAGGATGACAGATGATCCTCATTATGTCAGGACCTATTCCAAAAACACGCTTTACACAGGAAAGCATGTAGCCACAAAGCTCTGGGTTGGAGATTATACGACTGGAAATAGTATGGAAGAATTTTCTGAGCAGGCTGAGGGAATTAAACGGATTGGTGTGTTACGAGCTGATGTAGACAATTTAGGCAGTACGATTGCTTTTGGATTTCCGGAAAAATATGCGACATTATCAAGATCTGCAACTTTGTCGAGACATTTATCTCTATTCTTTAAACTGTATATGAATCAGATTCTTGAAAAGCCGAAATATCAAATACATGAAGGAGAAAAGAATAAGCGGTTTGCAACAATCGTTTATTCTGGTGGTGACGATGTGTTTATTGTCGGTTCGTGGAATGAAGCGATTGAACTGGCAACTGATATTCGGAGGGCACTAAAATGCTATACACAAAATACTCTGACTATTTCGGCTGGAATTGGTGTGTATGGGGAATCATATCCAATCAGTGCTATTGCAGATGAGGTAGCCAATATGGAAGATAAGTCGAAAGATTATCCGGGAAAAAATGCAGTTACAATCTTTGAAGACGGAGAAAAACATGAAATCAAGGGAGTACAAATAAGTGATGGTACTTATCCCTGGTCAGAATTTGAGGATGAAGTTATTGGTGAAAAGATGAAAACCATCGGTGATTATCTTGAAGCTGAAGACGATAAAGGAAATTCTTTTTTATACCGTCTATTGGAACTTATACGCAGTCAGAAAGAAAAAATTAATTTTGCGCGTTGTGTTTATATGTTATCCAGGCTTGAACCGGAGAGGGGGGATACGGCAGAACGTAAGGAAGCGTATCAGATTTTTTCTCAGAAGATGTATCAGTGGATTAAGTCCGAAAAGGACTGCAGACAATTAAAAACAGCAATTAATCTTTATGTATACCTGCATAGAAAAACGGAGGAGGAACGAGGATGATTATCACAGAAAATAATTATGTGGACAAAGCAGAAGCAGTGATTCAAAAGCTGAATAATAAAAAAAACAAATGGGGAAAACCGGTTGGCCTCGTTACTACGTCGAAGATTCGAAATCTTCTGTCGATGACATCGGATATTTACAATGAGATTCAGAATTATCCGGATGATAAACTGGATGAGCGTCTGTTTGGAAGAATAGAGTATCTGAGGATTCACTATATCTATGAAGCAGGGCGTGAGCCACAAGTAAAGGATTTGATTATGGAGGCTGAGATACCAAATATTTTGAAACAAATAAGAGGAAGTAAAAAGAATTTTATATTGTTTAATCATTATATGGAAGCGCTGGTTGCATTTCGTAAATTTTACGGCGGTAGAGACGATTAAAGAGGGAGGAAAAAACAATGTACGCAAAAATACAGATAACTGGGATATTAGAGGTAAAAACCGGATTACATATAGGAGGAAATGGAGCGTTTGCTGCTATAGGTGCTGTGGATTCGCCTGTACTTAAAGATGTCAGAACGGGCCTTCCTCTGATACCGGGTAGTTCACTGAAAGGAAAGATGAGAAGCCTTCTGGCTAAAGAATTTAATACTGATGCCGTTAAACAGCATGATGATGATCATCATCGTCTTACCCGGGTGTTTGGATCGGCAAAAAAAGGAGCAATTCAGAGAAGCCGGATCTTAATTTCGGATATGATTATGAAGAATGCTGATGAATTGAGAAAGATAGGAATTCAAAGCATGACAGAGGTTAAGTTTGAGAATACAATTAATCGTGCAACTGCAGTTGCTAATCCAAGACAGATTGAACGTGTAATCAGAGGCGCTCAGTTTAACCTGGATTTCATGTACGAAATGGAAGATGAAAAGGAGCTGGTCGAAGATATGGAAGTGATAGCAGAAGGAATGAAACTACTTCAGTATGATTATCTCGGAGGAAATGGCTCAAGAGGATACGGAAAAGTAACTTTTTCTAATGTTCTTGCAGAGACTGTAATTGGAGATGTGCCAGATGAAATGTTAAAGCAATGTAATCAGATCCTGCAGGAAGGCATTAACGGATAGATTTCGGAGGATGAATATGAAATATCAAATATATAAGCTCAAATTTGATAGCGGAGTACATTTCGGAAAACGAAATCTGGATGACAGTGATATTAATTTTCATGCAGATACTCTGTTCTCAGCTCTGTGTCAGGAAGCTCTCAAGCTGGGCGGAGTCGAAAATTTGAAACATCTGGTTCAGCTGACAAAAGAGGATCATCTCTTACTTTCAGATGCCATGCCCTATGTGAATGATCAGCTTTTTTTACCTAAACCTTTCATTCATGTGGACAGTAAAGAGAATCGAGGTGACTCATCGGTCAAGAAAAAGATTAAGAAAATGAAATATGTCCAGCTGGAGCTTCTGGAGGCGTTCATCAATGGAGAGTATCCAATGGATAAGGCACTTAAAACAGATGATCTTGTCAAACAACAGATGAAAACTTCAGTAGCAATCCGCGGGCGTGAAGAAACAGAACCTTACCGGGTGAATAGCATTTACTTTGAGGAAGGCTGTGGGCTCTATATTATTACTGCCAGTTCAGATGATGAAACGGCTTCATATCTGGAGGGTCTGTTAGAAAGTTTGTCATACAGTGGAATTGGAGGAAAAAGATCTGCCGGATTTGGAAGATTTAAACTATGCCGTTCACCAATGAAGCAGGAGTATCAAAAGCGTATTGTGGCAAAAGGACATATTTACATGGCGTTGTCCCTGTCTCTTCCGAAAGAGAAAGAATTGCCGGGGGTACTGAACGGTGCAAGTTATCAGCTCATAAAACGTAGTGGATTTGTTGCTTCTGATACTTATTCGAAAGAATACCTGCGAAAAAAAGATCTGTATGTTTTTAATTCTGGCTCCTGCTTTGATTATAAATTTCAGGGGGATGTTTTTGACGTGTCCAGTGGTGGTACACATCCAGTGTACAGATATGCAAAACCTATGTTTCTGGGGGTGAGATAAGATAATGAGAAACTTTTTAAAAACATATGAGATTACATTGACAGCAAAGGGGCCTGTCTTTATAGGAAGTGGCAAAGAATTCGACAAAAAGGAATATATTCTTGTGGCTGGGAATGAGGTCTGGATCATGGATATCAATAAATTATATCCATATCTTCGAAGAAAAGGATTAAGTCGCCAGTTTGAAGAATATATCCTATATGATCGAAGGATTCCGCTTAAACAGTGGCTGCAGAAAAATCGGATTTATGTCAATGAGATAAAGAATTGCGTAAAATACTCGGTTCAATATGGAAAACTGTCGGTGGAACGTGGAAAGCGACTTCAGATTCAGGAATTTGTTAAAGATGCATATGGAAAGCCATATGTTCCCGGTAGTTCTCTAAAAGGAATGATACGGACAATATTGCTTGCGAGTGATATTGTAGAAAACCAACGGAAATACAGTTTAGAAAAACAAAAGTTAAAACATAATTCGAATAACTATGATAGACGAAACAGATACTTGTTAAAAAATATTAAAGAAATAGAGGCATCTTATTTCAATACAATGGGACGAAATCCGAAAAGAAGGGCAGATGCGGTAAATGATCGGATGTCAGGAATGATTATTAGCGACAGCGCTCCCTTGACGGTGGGCGATCTGGCATTATGCCAGCGGGTTGAAAGAAAAACAGATGGAAGAGAAAAGACCCTGAATGTTTTGCGTGAATGTATTAAACCGGGAAGTAAAATGATTTTTCAAATGACTATAGATGAAAGTTTATGTAAAATATCCAAGGAGAAGATTGAACATGCAGTTCAGATATTCAGTGAGATGTATAATACATGTTTCGTGAGTAAATATAAAGGTATTGATCGACTGATGGACCATAATGTGTATCTTGGCGGTGGTGTTGGGTTTTTATCGAAAACCATTATCTATCCAATGTTTGGAGAAAAAGAAGGTTTGAAAATAACACCAGTAATATTTGATAAAACTGGAGTTCCCAAAAATCATAAACATAATCAAGATGAAAGAATTGGAGTTTCCCCACACATCATAAAATGTGGTGAATACAATGGACAAAGCCTGCAGATGGGTCTATGTGAGATGAAAATCAGCTGATTTTCCCACGCAAGGCTAAAACAAAGGCTTTCAAGCATATATTCCATGTAATGCTGCTCTTTGAATATACAAATTTTACTTTCCCACGCAAAACGTTAAAAGAGCCCTGATAAACAGAGGGGTTTGGGAGAGAGTATTAAGAAGAGTAGCTCCCCGATAGGGGACGGAAACTTTATGAACTCAATGTTTTCGATCTTATCCCCTAATTAAGAAGAGTAGCTCCCCGATAGGGGACGGAAACGTGTTAACAAATATCTTTTGTATTTCCTGATCTGATTAAGAAGAGTAGCTCCCCGATAGGGGACGGAAACCTGCCCGCAAAATGGGCAATAAACATATGTGTTAGATTAAGAAGAGTAGCTCCCCGATAGGGGACGGAAACTTGCTTTTTTATTTTTTTAGACTCATATAAGTAATATTAAGAAGAGTAGCTCCCCGATAGGGGACGGAAACTTTTTGTAATCGCCCTGATGCCAATACCATTGTATTAAGAAGAGTAGCTCCCCGATAGGGGACGGAAACTATTGTTAAGGTCGCTTGTTGCCTTTTTAATTCCTATTAAGAAGAGTAGCTCCCCGATAGGGGACGGAAACCGTTGTCTTGACCGTTCTTGTGACCATTTTTGTTTTTATTAAGAAGAGTAGCTCCCCGATAGGGGACGGAAACAAAGCCAGAAATTGCCGTCAAATTTAAGATTGATTAAGAAGAGTAGCTCCCCGATAGGGGACGGAAACTTGTTAACAGTTTTTGGATCGGGATTTTTTGAGTGGTTCATTAAGAAGAGTAGCTCCCCGATAGGGGACGGAAACTCTGCATTTTCATGCATTATTGCCCTTTGTTCGATTAAGAAGAGTAGCTCCCCGATAGGGGACGGAAACGACGAAAGTAATATTTACATTGATCTTGACTATATGTATTAAGAAGAGTAGCTCCCCGATAGGGGACGGAAACCCGGATTTAATCCGATATAACTATCCTGCAGCCTCATTAAGAAGAGTAGCTCCCCGATAGGGGACGGAAACAAAATATTGTTTTGTCACAGTCACTGATATATTATTAAGAAGAGTAGCTCCCCGATAGGGGACGGAAACTAAGTTAAATTTAACTTCTAAATTTTCCAGTTCCTCATTAAGAAGAGTAGCTCCCCGATAGGGGACGGAAACGAAGAATGGCTTCTTCTTCGGCTTCTTCTCTATCATTAAGAAGAGTAGCTCCCCGATAGGGGACGGAAACTTTGCATTTGCTTTCCATAATTCTTTCATTTTTTCATTAAGAAGAGTAGCTCCCCGATAGGGGACGGAAACCTTTGCTCCCGGCTCCGGTTGGGCGTTACTTAGAATTAAGAAGAGTAGCTCCCCGATAGGGGACGGAAACTTTGCCGCTGAAAATTGTGGCGAATCTGAAAACAATATTAAGAAGAGTAGCTCCCCGATAGGGGACGGAAACAAGAGATCATTAAGAAGAGTAGCTCCCCGATAGGGGACGGAAACCCTCTCGCATACTTAGTATATATCACATTTGATTTATTAAGAAGAGTAGCTCCCCGATAGGGGACGGAAACACTTAAAAAATCTCAAAACGAAAACTATTAACAATTAAGAAGAGTAGCTCCCCGATAGGGGACGGAAACTAATTGAAAAGTTGGCGCATCCGTTAAGCGGGCGCGGATTAAGAAGAGTAGCTCCCCGATAGGGGACGGAAACAAGGCAAGTTTAAATTACACTTTTTTCATAAAGATTAAGAAGAGTAGCTCCCCGATAGGGGACGGAAACTTTTTATTTTTGTTGCAATGGCTCCGGAGGGCTTGATTAAGAAGAGTAGCTCCCCGATAGGGGACGGAAACTCTTTTTTTGTTTGAGTTTAAAAACTCATTCACGCATTAAGAAGAGTAGCTCCCCGATAGGGGACGGAAACGTTGAAACTAAAAATGCTAAATGCATGTATAACATATTAAGAAGAGTAGCTCCCCGATAGGGGACGGAAACAATACTTCAGACGGTAACGTTTGGGGGGTTGATACCGAATTAAGAAGAGTAGCTCCCCGATAGGGGACGGAAACACTGTCTAGTGTACGTCAAAGATTGATTAAATTACCATTAAGAAGAGTAGCTCCCCGATAGGGGACGGAAACGCTTTCGGGAGTGCATTCTACGAAATACAAGCCGTATTAAGAAGAGTAGCTCCCCGATAGGGGACGGAAACAAATTCCTCCTAATTTTATGTTCTCTCTTGATCATTAAGAAGAGTAGCTCCCCGATAGGGGACGGAAACAAGATATTAATGATCTCAGTCTTATAGACTACGATTAAGAAGAGTAGCTCCCCGATAGGGGACGGAAACCATTCATCTGAGTTATATAACAGCGTGTCAATATAGTATTAAGAAGAGTAGCTCCCCGATAGGGGACGGAAACGCTCTTCGCATAAACTGTTGAATTCTTCGACGCTGCATTAAGAAGAGTAGCTCCCCGATAGGGGACGGAAACCGTAGAACAGAGTCCCGT
>ENA-UOOI01002075-UOOI01002075.1-fermentation-metagenome-genome-assembly--contig:-NODE-2075-length-18506-cov-8.968891_pt1 | contig 18506 bp, 16 predicted proteins | sample MGYA00245779_ERZ724027 | MGnify/ENA primary metagenome ERZ724027 (study PRJEB28704, sample SAMN03018318) | fermentation metagenome | biome: anthropogenic terrestrial biome; feature: soil; material...
CTGGTGGAGGACGCCGTCACGCGGCAGCTCGTCTCCGACGTGCCGCTGTGCACGTTCCTTTCCGGAGGGCTGGACTCCAGCGTCATTACGGCCCTCGCAGCGCGGAATTACGCGGCGGGCGGCAGGAAACTCTCGACCTATTCCTTCGACTTTGCAGGAAACGACCGGTATTTCCATCCGACCGCGTTCCAGCCGGACGCCGACGCTCCCTGGAGCCAAAAAATGGCCGAATACTGCAAAACGGATCACAAGGTCCTGATCTGCAACAACGTCAGCCAGGCCGACTGTCTTTACGATGCCGTCGACGCGAAAGACCTTCCCGGCATGGCCGACGTGGACTCGTCGCTCCTTTATTTCTGCCGGCTGATCAAGCGGGAGCACGTCGTCGCGGTCAGCGGAGAATGCGCCGACGAAATCTTTGGGGGATACCCGTGGTTCCATAAAAAAGAGGCCTTTGAAGGCCACTGCTTTCCCTGGTCGCCGGATCTTTCGATCCGGACCAATCTGCTGAAACCGGAGATTGCCGACGCCCTGGACATCGGGGAATACGTCAACCGGAGGTACGAAGAGTCCATCGCGGAGGTTCCCGTCCTCGAGGGCGAGGACCCGCGCGAAAAGCGCCGCCGGGAAATCTCCTTCCTGAACATCCGCTGGTTCATGTCCACCCTGCTCGACCGCAAGGACCGGATGAGCATGGCGAGCGGGCTGGAGGTCCGCGTGCCCTACGCCGACCACAGAATCGTAGAATACGTGTTCAATGCGCCGTGGTCGTTCAAAAACCACAACGGCGTGGTGAAGGCTCTGCTGCGCGATGCCGCCGAGCCGTGGCTCCCTGAGGACGTACGGATGCGCCGGAAAAGTCCTTACCCCAAAACGCACAACCCCGGCTACGAAAGCCTTCTGCGGGACCGCCTGACGCGGATTCTGGAAAACGACGAGGAACCGATCCACGCCCTGATCGACAAAAAGCGGGTGGAAAAGTTTCTGGGTGAAAAATCGGACTACGGGAAACCATGGTTCGGCCAGTTGATGGCGGGTCCCCAGATGATGGCCTACCTGATTGAAATCAACTACTGGCTGAAGAAATACGGAGTCCAGATCGAACTGTAAGCGAAAAGGGGTCCCCGCCGGGCGGGGACCCCTGAGTCGGCCGCATCCGGCCCCAGCAGACGCGGCTTTTCAGCAAATCTGTGGAATCTTCCGGACGATCTCGTCGGTTTTCATGCCGCGGGAACCTTTGACCAGAACGGCGTCGCCCGGCGCAAGGATGTCTTTGAGCGCCCCAAGCGCCTGCGCGTTGTCCGCGCAGACACAGCAGTCCACGCCCCGCCCGGCGGAACGCGCCCCCTCGGCAATGGCCGCGGCTTCCTTCCCGACCGTGACGAGCACACCGACGCCCGCTTCCGCGGCAAACCGGCCGAGGTCGAAATGCGCCTGCCGGGAAAGGTCGCCGAGTTCGAGCATATCGGCGAGCACCGCGACCCTTTTTCCGCCCCGGAACCCGCACAGCACGCCGATGCTGCTTTTTGCGGCGTCCGGGCTCGAATTATAGGAGTCGTCGATGACGGTGACGCCGTTCACCTTCCGGATCTGCATCCGCATGGCGAGCGTGCGGTACCCTTCCAGGGCTTTGGCCGCCCGGGCGGGCGGAACGCCGAGCTGCGCGGCCACCGCCAAGCCGGCGAGGGCGTCCAGCACGCAGTGCATCCCCGGAACCGGGAGGCGGAGCTCCCCCGGTTCGCCGGAAGGGGCAACGTACCGGAACGCGGAGGACTCCGGTCCGATGCGGACGTTCTCCGCGCGGAAATCGCACCACGGCCGCGTGCCGTAATAAACGACCTGAAACGGAAGCCGGCCGCGCAGCGCCGCCAGCATGGGGTCGTCCCCGTTCAGGAACAGGACCGAGCCTTCATGGAACCGGTCGGTGATGTGAAGCTTTTCCTTCAAAATATTGTCCTGCGTTTTCAGGTTGCCGATGTGCGAAAAACCGATGTTGGTCACGACCGCGTAATCCGGCGCGGCGACCCGGGCGATGCGGCCCATTTCGCCGAACTCGCTCATGCCCATTTCCACAACGGCCGCCTCGTATTCCGGTGAAAGGCGGAACATGGTCAGCGGCAGCCCGATCTGGCTGTTCTGGTTTCCTTCGGTCTTCATCACCTTCCGGCCCGCGGAAAGGGCGAGCGCCGTCATTTCTTTGGTCGTCGTCTTACCGACGCTTCCGGTAATGCCCACCACCGGGCCGGAAAACCCGGCGCGCCACGCGGCCGCGATGCTCTGCAAAGCGTCCCGCGTATCTTCTACGGCGATCCACACGCCGTTTTTTCCGTCCCGCCCGGGTTCCTGCGTCAGCGTCGCCGCCGCGCCCGCCCCGAACGCCCGGCCGATGTAGTCGTGGGCGTCCGTCTTTTCCCCCACGATCGGCACAAACAGGGCGCCGGGCTTTACTTCGCGGCTGTCCGCCGCGACGGATGTCACTTCCGTTTCCGGCCTGCCGAGCAGGATCTTCCCGCCGCAGGCCCGCGCGATTTCTTCCGCCGTCATTCTCATGGATCCCGCCTCACAGTCTTCCCGCGAGGACGTCCGCGACGACCTCGCGTTCATCGAGATGGTATTTCACGCCTTTGATCTCCTGGTAATCCTCGTGCCCTTTTCCGGCAAGGACGATGATGTCGCCGTCCTGCGCGTTCTCCATGCAGTATTTGATGGCCTGCTTCCGGTCCGGGATCACGACATATTTGCCGGTCGTCTTCGCGATTCCGACCTTGATGTCGGCAATGATGTCCATGACGTCCTCAAAGCGGGAATTGTCCGCCGTAATGACGGAAAGGTCGGCAAGGCGGCCGCTGACCTCGCCCATTTCGAACCGGCGGGAACGGTCGCGGTTCCCCCCCGCGCCGAACAGGCAGATCAGGCGGTGAGGTTGGTACTCGCGCAGGGTTTCCAGAATATTCTCCATGCTGAGGGCGTTGTGGGCGTAATCAATCAGCAGCGTATAGTTTCCGGGCACGCTCACGGGCTCCACCCTGCCTTTGACCCGGACCGTGTTCAACCCGGTCCGGACCGCATCCTCCCCAACCGGGAAATGCAGGCAGACGGCAGCCGCGGCCAGCGCGTTGTAAATGCTGAACCGGCCCGGGATGCACACGTCGACGCCGTATTTTGCGCGGCCGTCCATCTCAAAATGGACGCCGAGGTAACCGGGGCGGGAAATCAGCTTTTCGCCCGAGGCCCGCAGCCGGGCCTTCCGGCTGAAGCCGTAGGTCTCGACCGCGCAGGTATGCCCCGCGGCCACACCCTGCCAGTTCGGGTCGTCGATATTGAAAATTCCCGTTTTGCACCGGCGAAACAGCAGGCTCTTGCACTGCATGTATTCCTTGATGCTCTTGTGCTCGTTCCCGCCGATATGGTCGGGGGAAAAGTTGGTGAAAAGGCCGTAGTCGAAGACGATGCCGTCCACGCGGTGGTCCCGGATGCCGATGGACGAGGCTTCCAGCACGGCCGCTTTGCAGCCGGCGTCCGCCATCATGCGCAGATACTTCTGAACATCGTAGGATTCCGGCGTGGTATTGTCCGTCTGAATGACTTTTCCGCCGACCACGGCACCGATAGTCCCGATGATGCCGGTCTTGATGCCCCCGGCTTCCAGAATGGAACGGATCATGTAGGACACCGTCGTTTTGCCCTTGGTGCCGGTAATCCCGACGACGGTCATCCGCTCCGCCGGATGGCCGAACCACGCCGCGGAAATCGCCGCCATGGCGGTGCGGGTGTCCCGGACCAGGACCAGCGTGGAGCCGCCGTGCTCCACCGGCCGCTGCGCAACAACGGCGGCGGCGCCCGCCGAGGCCGCCCGGCCCGCATACTGATGGCTGTCCACCGAAGAACCGCGAAGGCAGATGAAAAGGCTCCCTTTTTTCACCTTGCGGGAATCGTAGACCACATCTTCTATTTCCACATCGGTCGGGCCGGTGCAGGTGCACGGCAGCCCTTCCAGCAGGTTTTTCAGCAGCATAGGAATTTCCTCCCCTGTTTCTCGGAACGCCCCGCGCGGAAGCGGAGCGTCAAAATTTGTTCCATCATAGCATCGCGCAAGACGGGACCGGATACCGACGGCCCGGATGGAAAAACAGCCCAAAAATATGTTTGGACGAACGGCCGCCGCCTATACGTCTTTCATCTATGTTTCCGCAGGGGGAGCAACCAATACTACGATATCGTAGTATTGTAAGATACGGGATTTCAATCCGCGCTCCCCGTGTGGAAAGCGATGCTTTCATGAAAAGCCGGGCGTCCGAAGGGAAAGACATCTTCCCACATAAAACGGGCGGCTCCGGGTATGATGATACAATAGATCGAACGGAGTGTCAATCAAATTGCATGCGCGCGGCAACCTTTGGCGCGGCCCTGCGGAAAAATCACGCATAAGGAAACCACCGCGGGGAATAGTATGGAAAAAAGGGCGGTCATGGGAAAAGCCCTGCTTTGCACCTTTTGACACTTTCCCTGTTCTGTATATTTTTTTTACTTTGTATGAAATTTGTATAGATACAAAAACAGGGAAATATGGTATAGTAAGTTTAAAAGAGGTAGTAACCGGAAGGGCAGACGCGGCCCTAAACCTGTACAAGAAGGAGAGAATGATATGGGCACGATCAATGAAAAACTGGAAGCTTTCGGATTAAAGCGAGTGCTGAATTACCTGGACAGCAATCCGCAGGAAAATGTGCCGAAAACCATTGCATGGCTCCGGAAATTTGACAAAGATAATTTTTACAAGAACACTTACGATATGATCGACGAATTCATGAGCGATCCCAACAACAACTGGAACAGGCTGATTTCCAGCCTTTACACGGATATTGACGACGGCGTAAGGCGCAAGCTGTTCGAGAATTTTCTGATCCACTCCGCGATTCTCGGGTGCCAGCGGAAAAACCGGCTGGAAAAGAAATACGACTGCAACATCCCGTGGGCGATCCTGATGGACCCCACGTCCGCCTGCAACCTGCACTGCACGGGCTGCTGGGCCGCGGAATACGGCAACCGGCTCAACCTGAGCTTTGAGCAGCTCGACGACATCGTCCGGCAGGGCAAGGAGCTTGGCACCTACATGTATATCTTTTCGGGCGGCGAGCCGCTGGTCCGGAAAGACGACATTATCCGCCTGTGCGAAAAGCACAACGACTGCGAATTCCTCGCCTTTACGAACGGGACGCTGATCGACGAAAAATTCGCCGACGAGATGCTCCGCGTGAAGAATTTCGTGCCGGCGATCAGTATCGAGGGGTACGAGGAGCAGACCGATTTCCGCCGCGGAAAAGGCACCTACAAAAAAGTGCTGGAAGCGATGAAGATTCTGCGGGAAAAGAGGCTTCCGTTCGGCGCGTCCCTTTGCTATACCAGCAAAAATGCCGAAAACATCGGCAGTGAAAAATATTTCGATTTTCTGATCGATCAGGGTTGTAAGTTTGCATGGCTGTTTACATACATCCCGGTGGGTGTAGACGCCGTGACCGACCTCATCGCCACGGCGGAGCAGCGCAAATTCATGTACAACCAAATCCGGAAATTCCGCGCGACCAAGCCGCTGTTTACCATGGACTTCTGGAACGACGGCGAGTATGTGAACGGCTGCATCGCCGGGGGGCGCTGCTACCTGCACATCAACGCAAACGGCGACATTGAGCCGTGCGCTTTCATCCATTACGCGGACTCGAACATCAAGGACAAGACGCTGCTGGAGGCTTTCCGTTCCCCGCTGTTCATGCAGTACCGCCGCAACCAGCCGTTCAACCACAACATGCTCCGCCCCTGCCCGCTGCTGGATAACCCGGGCCGCCTGAACCAGATGGTGAAAAAATCCGGGGCGCAGTCCACCGACCTCACCCATCCGGAGGACGTAGACGCGCTGACCGCCAAGTGTGTGGACGCGGCGAAGGATTGGGCAACTGTGTCGCAGGACATCTGGGAACACAGCGAGGGCCGTGACCGCGCCGTAATGAAAGAGAAGAAGGAAGCCGCGGAAAAGGCCGCCATTATGGAAAAAGTACAGAAAAAGCAGAAAATTTCCTGACCGGTTTTTGAAAAAATCCCTGCGGAGCATGAAACGCTCCGCAGGGATTTTTTATAGGCCGAGCTCCCGTTCCGTCTGCCGCAGCAGGGCGACGCGCCTTTTGTAATCCGGCAGGATTGCCGCTACTTCCGCATAAAAACGCGGGCTGTGGTCCTTCCGGCGGATATGGGCCAGTTCATGGACGACGATGTAATCCACCGCTTCCTGCGGCAGCAGGGCGATGCGGTAAGAGAAGCAAAGCCGGTCTTTCCCGCTGCACGACCCCCACCGCGTCACCGCGGACGTAATTTTAACGCCGGCGGGCACAACCCCCATGATCCGGGCGTATTTCCGGATGCCTGCGCAGGCGAGGTCCCAGGCGCTTTTTGCAAGCTTTGCAATCTCTTCCCGGGAAAAAGAACGGGCCGTCTCCTTTTGCTTCCGCCTCAGGCGCACGTGCTCTTCGATCCACGCTTCATGCTTTTCCACAAAAGCCCGCACTTCCGCGTCCGGAAGAAGCGAAGGAGCCTTCACCAGAACGCGAAGATCTTTTTCGACCGACAGGGAAATCGTTCGACGCCGCGATCTCCGAATCTCAACAGGATATTTCATTCCGTTCTCCCGGCATTTCCGGGCGGCGGCAGGATCTTCCGGGGCCCTGTCCCGCGCACCGCCCAAAGATGCAGATGGGAAACTGTTTTTTCCGGACTGAACGCGGGCCGCTCTGCGGAGCGGCCTTTCCGCACAGGATTCATACCGTTTCCCCTCTCCGCAAGTATGACAAAAAGCAGCGCAGAAAAACTCTGCGCTGCCTGATGCTTCTTTTAGTGAACCAGGCTCTTGATCTCCTCGGCAAAATTGTCCTGCCGTTTTTCGAGGCCCTCGCCCCGCTCGAAGCGCGCAAAGTCCACGATGCGGATTGCCCCGCCCAGCTTTTTTCCCGTCTGCTCGGTGAGCTGCCGGATCGTAAGCTTATCGTCGCGGATATACGCCTGATCGACCAGGCAGACCTGCTCGAAGAACTTACGGAGCCTGCCCTGAACGATTTTATCGGCGATTGCGGCCGGTTTGCCGGAATCGATGACCTGCTGTTTCAAAATGCCTTTTTCGTGGTCGACGACATCCGCCGGCACGCCCGCCTCGTCCACGTACTGCGGGACAATCGCGGCGATCTGCATGCAGACATCCTTGGCATACTCCTTGAACTCCGGCTTTGCGGCAATCTCGGGAGTTGTGTCGAACTTGGCGAGCACGCCGATCTTTCCGTCGGCATGGATATACGCGCCCACAACGCCGTCAAATTTTTTGAACCGGCGGATTTTGATGTTCTCCCCGATTTTCAGGATTTTCTCTTTCAGAATGGCGTCGATCGTCTCGTCGGAGCCAGCCGCATTGGCATGCAGCAGAGCCGCGACATCGGCCGGGTCGGATGCGAGCACCGTGTCGGCGCACGTTTTGACGAAATTTCGGAATTCCGCGTTCTTGGCGACAAAATCCGTTTCCGCATTGACCTCGATCACGACGCCGGCATCCGCGGCACCGTTCACCTCCGCGTAAGCGATTCCTTCCGCGGCGATGCGGCCCGCCTTCTTTGTTGCGGCGGCAAGGCCCTTTTCGCGCAGAAAATCAACCGCCTTATCCATATCGCCGTCCGCCTGGGACAGCGCCTTCTTACAGTCCATCATGCCGCAGCCGGTCTTCGCGCGAAGCGCCGCGACGTCTTTCGCTGTGAAAGCCATGTTCCAATTCCTCGCTTTCCTGTTCCTGTTTCAGAAATCCGGTTACTGTGCGGCTTCTTCCGCTTCCTCTTCCTTCTCTTCGGCGGCGGCCGCTCCCATCTGGCCTTCCTTGCCCTCGATAATGGCGTTCGCCATCGTCTGGGAGATCAGCTTTACGGCGCGGATAGCATCGTCGTTGCCCGGGATGATATAGTCGATCTCGTCCGGGTCGCAGTTGGTGTCGACAATCGCGATAATCGGGATGTCCAGCTTTCTCGCTTCGGAAACCGCGATCCGCTCTTTGCGGGGGTCGACGATAAACAGAGCGCCGGGCAGGTCCTTCATGTCCTTAATGCCGCCCATGAATTTTTCGAGCTTCTCGATCTCGAGCTTCAGCTTGCCGACCTCTTTTTTCGGCAGAAGATCGAACGTTCCGTCTTCCTCCATGGTTTTCAGCTGGTTCAGGCGGTCGATCCTGCGGCGGATCGTGCGGAAATTCGTGAGCATGCCGCCCAGCCAGCGCGCATTGACGTAAAAAGCCCCGGCGCGCTCCGCTTCCGTGCGGATGGATTCCTGCGCCTGTTTCTTGGTCCCGACAAACAGGACGGACTTGCCGTTCATGGAAAGGTCGCGCACAAAATTATAAGCCTCTTCCAATTTGCGAACTGTTTTCTGCAGATCGATGATATAAATCCCGTTGCGTTCCGTAAAAATATACGGAGCCATTTTCGGGTTCCACCTTCTGGTCTGATGGCCGAAGTGGACGCCCGCTTCCAAAAGCTGCTTCATCGATACGACTGACATAAATCAATCCTCCTTGGTTTTTCCTCCGCCGTGCGTTTGTGGGCGATAAAACCCGCGGATGCGGGCACCGTTCGCCTGGCAGCGGCGTGCGTTTTGCGAAGAATATTATACCATAAGAAGCAAAGGAATACAAGTCCGAAATTGCCGGGGGCGGGCCCGGCGGGTCCGTCTTCTCCGGGCGGCCGGAAAATGCGCTTCCTCAGCTCCCCGTAATGACGCCGCCGTTCACATGCAGTACCTGGCCGGTCACATAGGAAGAGTCCCCGCACGCCAGATACACATACGCGGACGCCAGCTCCGAAGGCTGGGCGGCGCGCCCCATCGGCACATCCCGGCCGAACTGCGCCACCTTCCCTTCCGGGAAGCTGGAAACGATGAGCGGCGTCCAGACCGGTCCCGGCGCGACCGCGTTCACACGGATCCCCCGGCCCACGAGCGACAAAGCGAGGGAACGGGTAAACGAGACGACGGCGCCTTTTGTCGCGGAATAATCCAGCAGCGCCGGGCTGCCCTGGTAGGCGGTCACCGAGGCCGTGTTGATGATGGACGCGCCCTGTTTCAGATGCGGGACGGCCGCTTTCGTCATATAAAAACAGCTGAAAAAATTCGTCGCAAACGTGTCCGTCAGCTGCTGCGCCGTGATGTCCTCGATCCGATTCTGCGGGAACTGGACGGCGATGTTGTTGACCAGGACATCGATATGGCCGAAGGCGGCGACCGCCTGGCCGACGACCTGCCCGGCGGACGCTTCCTGCCTCAGGTCGCATTTGACCAGAAGGCACTTCTTCCCCGCCGCCTCGACCAGCTTTGCCGTCTCCAGCGCATCGTCCTGCTCCTGATAAAACGCGATCACCACATCCGCGCCCTCTCTGGCGAACGCCGCGGCGGCCGCCTGCCCGATTCCGCTGTCCCCGCCCGTGACAACGGCGACCATTCCGTCCATTTTTCCGGAACCCCGGTATCCGTTCTCCGCCGTGAGCGGCTCCGGCACCATCTGCTTCTGTGCTCCCGGCTGCCGGCTCTGGTGCTGGCCGGGAAAACCGGACGGTCTGCCCGGGGACGGTTCCCAATTGGAATTCATAAAAAACGACTGCCCTTCTTTTTAAAATTTGGAACGCAAAAAGGTTCCTGCAGTCTATTTTCTCCGTTTCCCGTCCTTTTATAACGCCGGACCACCGCACACGGACGGTACGGCGGTCCGGTTTTTGGATTTCATTTCCAATCCGCCTCCGTTCAGCCTTTCCAGACCTCCCCAAAAAATCCGGAATCGGAGGGGAGCTCATCCGCCCGGTACAGATGCGAAGTATCCCCCAGTGCCTTACAGCGGAAATACGCTTCCCCCTTCCGCCTTTCTTCGGTGACGAGCGTCGTGACGGAAGCGGGCGCCACAAAAAAGCCCTGCCACAAAACCGGAGCGGCGATTCCCAGAAGGTGCGAAAGAATTGCAAGCTGCGCGCCCAGGTGGCAGAAAAAGACAACCGTGTCCGTATTGCCGCGCTCCGTGCGGTAAAATGCTCCGCTGCGCCGGTAGCCGTACTTTGCCAGAACCCGGTCGATTCCCGCTGTGACGCCGCGGTAAACCTGTTCGACATCCCCGGTCTGCATGAGCGGGTCGCGGTACCATTCGTCCTTGTCGTACAGTTTGCGGCGCCCGGTCCAGTAGCTTGGCATCAGATCCCAGGCAATCCGTTTTTCGCCGGTGTCCGGGTCGAGAATCCAGCCTGGAAATTCCCGGAGCCAGTCCAGCACAACAGCTTCCCGGCGCAGGCGTTTCAGCGTGACGCCCGCCGTATCCCGCGCGCGGCCGAGGGGCGAGCAGTAAAAATCCCGGACCTCCAGCCGGGTGATGCGGTCCGCCAGAAGTTCCGCCTCCCTCCAGCCCTTGGGCGTAAGCGAGTCGTGTTCGTAGTCCGGGTCCCCGTGACGAATAAACAAAAGTTTCATAATGTAATTCTCTCCGTTCTTTCTTGAATGTCCGCAAAGCCAAAGAAGCGGTTACGGAAGGGAAAGGCTCCGGACCGCGTTGCTGATCAGCGGGACCACCTGCTTTTTACGGGAAACCACATCGTCCAGGAATATGCCGCCGTCCGGCGCGTCCGCCCTGCCGAAAACGGCCCGCGGCAAAGAGGCGCTTTCCGCGGCGTAAAGGACGAGCGAACCGTTGCGCACAAGATCCGTAATCATCAGCAGCAGGAAGCTGTAACCCTTTTCCTTCCGCGCCCGCTTCATATAATCCAGCAATTTCGCACGCGCATGCTCGGCGTCCGAAGAACTTCCGGAATTGATCTGCCCGATCCCGATTTTGTGTTTCCCGAACGCATAGTCCTTGAAATCGTAGCCGACCACTTCTTCCGGGCTCATCTCGTTCAGGACGGAACCGGCCTGAAACATCTTTCCGACGAAATCATCCGTATCGATTTCCGCGATCCCGGCCAGGCGGGACGCCATCTTGGTATCGACATGGGTGGATGTCGGCGATTTCAGATTCAGCGTATCGGAAATGATGGCCGCGTACAGCAGCCCGGCGACTTTTTTGGCCGGTATGATGCCGTTTTCAAAATACATGGACGCGACCAGGGTCGCCGTGCTTCCGACCGTGTCGTTCCGGAAGAAAACCGGGCCCGCCGTCTGGATGTCGCCGATCCGGTGATGATCGATGATGCCGAGGATTTCCGCCTCGTCGATGCCGTCCACAGTCTGCGACTTCTCATTGTGATCCAGCAAGATCACTTTTTTCCTCCGCGGGGAAATCAGATGGTAGCGGGAGATGAACCCTTTGATAAAGCCGTTCTCATCCACGACGGGATAGCTCCGGTACCTTGTCTGGATCATCCGGTCGCGGATGGAGTCGATGAAATTGTCCAGGCGGAAGCAGACCAGATTCTTTTCCGTCATGACATAACCGACCGGGATGCTCTGGTCGATCAGGCGTGCGGCGGAAAAGGTGTCGTAATTGGTTTTCAGGACGACGCAGCGGCATTCTTTCGCCAGATTCAAAACGTCCTGGTCCGCTTCGCCCCCGCAGGTGAGGACCAGGCAGCTGATGCCGGACCGGATAGCCCGGACCTGGCTCTCCTTCCGGTCGCCGATCAGGACGATGTCGCCCTTTTCCAGAAACGGGCCCATGTGCTCGGGCATCATGGCGGCGACAACGACCTTGCCGGTCAGGCGGAATTCCTTTTCGCTGCCCACCAGAAGATCCGCCTTCAAGGTCTCCACAATGTTGCGGAGAGGAGCACCGCTCGTGGAAAGGATGTTGTTTTCCAGCGTATCCATATAGTTTTCCGTAATGTCCGAGAGCGTTATGATGCCGAGCAGCTTTCCGTTCTCGTCGGCCACCGGGAGGATTCTCCGGTTGTTCATCTGCATGATATGCCATGCCGTCTGAATGGAAATATCTTTTGACACGGGATTGATCAGGTCGATGTTGAGGTCGGAGACCTGGGTCTTCACCGTTTTCAGAAAAGCGGGCGCTTCCACGCCGAAATACTTCAGCACAAACTCCGTCTCCCGGTTGACTCCGCCGATGCGGACGGGAACCGCGCGCACGCCGAGTTTTTTCTTCAGCTCCGCATAGGCGATACAGGAGCAGATGGAATCCGTGTCCGGATTTTTGTGACCGATAATATAAACAATTTCATTCACTGACATTCCCTCCGTTTGACTTCCCGAATGGCCATGGGCTTCCGGAAACGGCCTTCCGCCGCCGGAAAACGGAATCCCCGCGCGGCCGGTTTCGTTCCGGTATTTTTTCATCGCCCGCTTCTATTGTACCTCATCGGAACAACACAAAAGCCCAGCTTTCGCTGGACTTTTTCGGCAGACTGCGGGCTTCCCTGTTTTTTACGAAAGATCGCCCCGGATACGGAAATCCGCTCCCGAAAGGGAAACGGCTTCTTCCGGTCCAGGCGGATCGACGCGCCGATCATAGCATAGACTTCCCATTTTTTCACAGATAACCTTCCTAAATTCAGGTTATTTTACCCGGCAGCGAATCTTGAACTTCGCCCCGAGCTTTTCTTTCAGGCAGGCGCGCGTTTCCTCAATCTGCCGGGCCGGGACACCCCGTTTGGGCAGCAGAACGGCGTTGTTCGGCGTGCGGTACAGCAGGAACATGTTCTTGGTTTCAAACGCGTAGACAAAATCATCCCATTGGTCCGTGCCGGTGCTGCGGCTGTCGCTTTCGCTGTACCTGACGTCGTCTTTTCCCAACAGCACCGTATGCATTTTTTTGCGGTACTGCTCGCCGTGTACTTTGAACTTATGCACGTTGATCCAGACGCTGAAAAAAAGGATCGGCACTGAGACGGCCACCATCAAAGCGCAAAGATGGACGGTTTCCGAAAGCTCGATCTTGTTTGCAACATCCAGAAAGAAAGCCGCGGTTGCCACGATCCAGACGAAGAACAAAACGATGCTTTGATTCCTTCGGTGCGAAAAAGTGGAAAAAAAGCTCATTTCCCTGTAGTCGTCGAGCGTCAGCTTAAAAGTATAAACGATCGGGTACTGCAAACCGTCCTCACGCTTTCCTGTTTATTCTCCGAACTTGGAATTGATTAAATCGACCAGACTGTCGACGGCCTTCTTTTCGTCATCCCCGGTCGCTTCGATCTCCACTTCTTCCCCCTGTGCCAAGCCGAGGGACAGAACATTGACAATGCTCTTCGCGTTGGCGTCGTCGTCCTCGTCCCCGCCTTTTCTGCGGATGACGATATAGGACTTGAACTTTGCCGCCAGGGCAATGAAGTCGGAAGCCGGGCGGGCGTGAAGGCCGGTGGCGTTCTGGATGGTTACGGTTTTCTTGTACATGATGATGGTTTCTCCTTTATAAAATATCCGCGAGTGCGGATTTCAAATACGCGGCGGCATCGGCGGCGGTCTCCTGGCGGCAGACGTTCTCCGCGAGTTCTTCCGCCCGCGCGACGGTCAGCCGGGACAGAATGCGCTTCACGTTGGCTACCGAAGCCAGGCCCATGCTGATGCGGCGGATGCCGAACCCGAGCAGAACGGGCATGGCGAGCTTGTCGCCCCCCATTTCCCCGCACACGCAGAGCGGTTTCCCGGCTTTTTTGAACTCCTGCGCCACATAGCGGATCAGGCGGAACATGGCGGGATGGTAGCTCTGGTAGTAGGGGGCCACCGTCGGGTTCAGGCGGTCGGCCGCCGTGGTGTACTGGCAGAGGTCGTTGGTGCCGATGCTGGCAAAGTCGACTTCCTTGACGGCAAGGTCCGCGATCATCGCGATGGACGGAATTTCAATCATGATGCCGATCTTGATGTTTTTCCCATAAGGGATATGTTCCCGGTCCAGGTCGCCGCGCACCTCCTGGACAACCTGTTTCGCGTTGCGGATGTCGTCGAGGCTTCCGACCATGGGGAACATGATCCAGAGGTTCCCGATGGTGCCCGCGCGGAGCGCGGCCCGCAGCTGCGTTTTGAAAAGATCCCGGTGGGAGAGGCACAGCCGGAGCGCGCGGTTGCCAAGAAACGGGTTGTCCTCTTTGGGAAGGTCCATGCAGTCCAGCTTTTTGTCCCCGCCGATGTCCAGCGTGCGCAGGGTGACCGGGCGGTCGCCGAACTCCGTCAGGACCTTGCGGTAAATGTCGTACTGCTCTTCCTCGGTCGGGAGCGTGTCGCGGCCCATGTAGAGGAACTCCGTACGGAACAGGCCGACGCCCGTCGTGTATTTGGAGCCCTGCAGCTCCGGGACGGACGCGGAGCCGATGTTCAGTTCGACTTCAATTTTCTCGCCGTCCGCGGTAACCGGCTCGATCCCGATGTATTTCTTCGTCTCCGCCGCTTTTTTGGCAAACTCCGCGCGTTTCTTCTCATATGCGCGAACCTGCTCTTCCGTCGGCTGCGTAATCAGACGGCCGTCCACGGCGTCCACGATCACCCGCTCGCCGTCGGCGACGAGCCTGAGCGCGTCCGCCACCCCGAGAAGGGCGGGGATCTCATAGCTGCGCGCGATGATGGCGGTGTGCGAGGTCGGCCCCCCGACCTCCGTTACAATGGCAAGGACTTTGCTGCGGTCCAGGGAAGCGGTATCCGAGGGGAACAGGTCGTCCGCAAAAACGATAACGGGCTGGGGGAGAACGGCAAGGCTCTGCTCCCGGACGCCCGCGCAGTTGCGCAGGATACGGGTGCAGACGTCCTTCATATCCGTCGCCCGTTCGCGGATCAGGGCATCCTTAGCCTTCCCGATTCTTCGGATATATTTCGAGTAGACTTTCTGAATGGCATTCTCCGCGGGCAGCATTTTTCCATGGATCGCCTGCCGGATCTCTTCATCCATCGCCACATCCATTAAAATATCGAGATGCGCCGTGATGATCTTTTTCTTGTCTTCCCCGCCGGCGCCGAAGGAGTCCCGGATATGCTCCAGTTCCGCCTTCGCCCCGCCGCGGGCCTCTTCATAATGACGGACCGCCGGTTCGACTTCCTCGGGCCGAAGCGTTTTCTCCTCGATCTTCGGAGTAAACCTTTCATACCGCAGAACTTTCCCGACCGCGATCCCTTCCGATACCGGATTTCCCTGATATTCCAAAGCAGTTACCTCCCTGGGCCGGGAAACCGAAATTTCCCGAAACCCTGACATTTACGAAGAAAAGGCAGCGCACCGGCGGAACAGTGCGGTACCTTTTCCGGGATAAAAGCTGAGTGTACGAATGAAATTTTTCGCCGAGCTGCTTATCTGGCAGCAGGAGCAGTCTCCGCCTTGACATGTCCCGGATTGAGGGCTTCCTCTTCGATCCAGTCCTGAATGCGGGTGCGGTTCTTCCGTACAAAGACATAAGCAAAGATGTATACGGCAATGACAAGCGCAATGGCAATCGGGTTCTGAGAAAGGAAAGCCATAAAGACCAGTGCGCCGACCGGCTGGCCGAGGATGATGAAGCTTGTAATCATCATGACGCCGGCTTCCAGTTTCACGGCGCCCGAACCCTTAACCACTTCCGTAAACGCGCTGCCGGTCATGGTGCAGAAGTACAGGGCCACGATGCAGAAGATACCGCCGGAAATGATGGACTTCAGCACGTTGCCGTTGGCGCACGCCACGCACGGCTGAATGATATACGGGATTGCGATCAGGTCGAGCATCGGCAGCGTCTGGTTGCCGGGCAGAACGAACGAAACGAGCAGGACAATCGGCATCAGGACGATACCGGAAATCAAGGTAGCCGTTTCGCCGTAGCCGCAGGCATCGTTGACCGCCAGGTACCACTCGCCCTTTGTCCCTTTGATGGACTTCTTGGAAGCCTCGGTGAGCGGGCCGAAAGAACCGGCGAAAATACCGGAAATCTTCGGGAACACCGCCATAACGGCCGCCGTGGCGACGCCGCAGACCAGAATCGTGCCCCAGGACTTGAGCTCCCCGAGATGCTTGATTTCACCGATCACGCCGATGAAGATGCCGAGGAACAGGCCCAGGGTCATCGGCTCGCCCATAAAGCCGAAACGCTTACGGAAGCTTTCCGGATCGGCCTTTACTTTATACAGCCCCAAACGGTTGAGGACCCAGTTCATAAAGACCGCGTAGACGCCGATGGTTGCGGTATGCAGGGACGCGATGGAGCAGTTCGGATAGTGATAATACTTGGACCATCTTTTCTCGATGACTTCCGTGAAGCAGAGCGTGTAGAGCTGCTGAACTACCATGCACGCCAGGCTGAGCCAGAAGTTCTTGGTGAGCAGGAACAGGATGGAGCCCCACGCCATGTAGGAGTAGTTGTTCCAGAGGTCGCCCGCCTGGAACACGTTTGTGTAGCGCGTAAGGAACAGGACTGTCTGCAGAATGATGGCGACGGCTATGTAAACCATGCCGATCTGCGTGGAATAGGCGACAATGGATGTCGTCTGCCAGCCCATATCAACAATGTTCAGCTTGATGCCGGTATCTTTGACAAGCTGGTTGATAATGGGAGTGATGATGGGGCTGTAGGAACCGATGACCAGGCTGAAGCCTTCCAAGCCGACGCCCGCGGACAAAGCGGACATGAAAGCTTTTTTCGGCGTAACCTTTAGAAAGAGCGCGATGATGAAAATGACGACCGGGACGAATACAACCGCGCCGAAAGTGTCGAAGAACGCTTTTAATGCTGAGAAAAACATTTGACATTTCCCTCCCCGAATTTCTCGGTGATTTTAGTTGGTGCCTGCTGTGAATTCTCTTCCTCTGACGGGCTTATTTTCCTGCTTTATGCAACGCGGCAATCGCCTCCTCCATAAACTCGTCTTCTCCCATTCCTGTTATAAGGCCAATTGCGTTGAACGCAGGAACGCCGCAGCTGTCGCCGATCGGGCTTGCATAGGCGATCAGGTCGAAGTGCTCGCGGGTGCAGTAGCCTTCCACCTCGCTGGAATTTGCCTCCACGGTTTCGGCGTCGTAGCCTTTTTCCGCGAACATGTCTTTCAACTTGTTTGCAATCATGGACGACGTAACCACGCCGGACCCGCAAACCGAAAGAATTTTAATTGGTGTCATAGAAAATCGCTCCTTCTCAATATAATTAAAAAATTTTAGGTTGCACGAAATTCAGATTGGATCTCTCCCGCGCTGCCGTTGAGAAACGGAGAACGGGCTTTTTCTGTTCCCGCACGGAAGTCAGGCATCGACCGCCGGATGCAGCAGGTCGTACACCTGGTCCGGCGTTTCCGCCGACTTGACGTCATCCAGCAGCTTCTTGTTCTGCAGAAGCTTCATGATCCGGCGGAGCAGGGTAAGCTGCTCTTTCGGGTCGCTGATCGCCAGCATGAACACCACCTGCGGGTGCAGAATGATCTCCGGGGAACCCATCTGGTGGAATTCCACCGGTTTGTTCAAAATACCGACCGCCATCGCCGGCTCGATCACATGCTTGCTGGCGGTGTGCGGAATCGCGATGTCGTAGGCGACCGCCGGCAGGCCGGTGGGATAATTCTTTTCGCGTTCCAGGACCGCGTCCACAAAACTTTCGCGGACGGCCCCGCATTTTACAAAAGACTCGGCGAGCTTGCGGATCACTTCCTGCGAGTCCTTGCAGTCCATATGAAGCTGAATCAGTTCTTTTCTAAGCATTCCCATTTTCCCTGACTTTCCACTATGATTTTTCTATAATATTGCTGTCACGGCCGGGTCGTTTCCCTGCGGACGGCGGGAAGCACGTCCTGCATGTTTTCCGCCTTTTCGACTCCCTGCGGGAGCTTGCCGGTAAGGAAGCCCGCTTTCCGCCTCGCGTCGTCCAGGTCTGCGACCTGGCTCTCGCTGAACCGCCACTGTTTTTTGAGGGAAAGCGTATTCAAAATGACGCGCGCGTAAGTTTCGACCACTTCCATGCGGTGATACGCCTGCAGAAGCGACCCGCCCCACGTCAGCACGCCGTGGTTGGCCAGCAGCACCGCATTGTAATCCCTGCAATAAGGGGCGATGCCGTCCGGCACGTCGTACGTGCCCGGTTTCGCATAATGGACGACCGGCACCGTGCCGAGCTGCATGATCGCTTCCATGAGGATGGGCGCGTCCAGCGGGATGCCCGCGCAGGCGAAAGACGTCGCGTTCACGGGATGCGCATGCACCACGCCTCGGACGTCCGGATTTTCCCGGAAAACGCGGAGATGCATCTTCACTTCCGACGACGGCCTGCAGCTTCCCGCCAGGATATTGCCGTCCAGATCCATCTTTACCATCATGTCCGGCGTCATGTAACCTTTGGATACGCCCGTCGGCGTAACCCACAGTTCGGTCGGAGACACCTTAACTGTAATATTGCCGTCGTTCGTCACCACATACCCCTGTTGATACATTCGCTTGCCGATTTCAACGATTTGTTCTTTTGCCTGTTTATCTGTTGGGTATTGTTCACAATCAAACATCTTTAACCCCTCGCAACTTTAGTGGATTTCAGTTGAATTATAAATTATTCCGTTGGGTTTGTCAATGAGTTTTTAGG
>ENA-UOOI01002079-UOOI01002079.1-fermentation-metagenome-genome-assembly--contig:-NODE-2079-length-18480-cov-118.854166_pt1 | contig 18480 bp, 14 predicted proteins | sample MGYA00245779_ERZ724027 | MGnify/ENA primary metagenome ERZ724027 (study PRJEB28704, sample SAMN03018318) | fermentation metagenome | biome: anthropogenic terrestrial biome; feature: soil...
ACCACAACTTGCGTGTAGCCCTGCTCCGCGTACTCTTTCACCTTCCGTATTGCCTGCTGTGCGCTTCGTCCCGGGCGGTAGCCGTAGCTTCCGTCCGAAAAGAGCGGTTCAAAGATGGGCAGCAGCTGCTGTGCGATTGCCTGCTGGATAACGCGGTCAACGACCGTCGGTATCCCCAGCTTTCGCATTCCGCTGCCATCCGGTTTGGGGATTTCCTTGCGTCGCACCGGGTTTGGCTCATACTCGCCGTCCCGGATGCTTTTCAGAAGCTCTTCCCTGTGTTCTCGCAACCATGGCAGCGCTTCTTCGACGGTCATCCCATCTATTCCCGGCGCGCCGTGATTACGTTTAACCTGCTTGTAGGCTCTGTTCAGGTTATTTCTGTCCAGAATCTTCCCCAGCAGGTCTGCACCGTCTCTTTCTTCGTTCTCCCGAGTGCCGATGCTCCGCGCTCCCGCATACTCTTCGCGTTCCACGCTATCCCTTTGCGGGCAGCCCTTGTTCAGGTATTTTGCCATCCTCACTTCGGCTCTCCTTCCTTCGCTTACTCAAGACTTACGACTGTTCAGCCCTTCCCTGTATAAAACAGGTACTATGGCTTCGGCTGACTTCTCACGGCAAGCTTTACTCCGCCTTCGGATTCTCCTACTGACGTCCGTGAGATCTCCCCGGGTAACAACGATAACTTTCGTTTCATATAGCCGCCTCATTTACCGTGTGGGATTCGGGTAGCATTGGACTTCATTTTGTTGTGCAAACTCGTCCGTCCCTGTTCGGCCTTATATGAGGTTTCTGTTCGTCGGCCCGAAACTTTGCCCGCCAGAGTTCCTCGCTCTGGCATCCGGCTTCCTTTAGATTCCGTCTCACGGCGGACACCCTTGCCTTCGGCTAACGCTTCCTGCTACCGAGCGCGTAGCGGACTTTCACCGCCTGGTTATCGCCCATGCCGGGCGCACATAAGCAAGGCATTCTACGAGATTACGTAGGGTGCCTTGTTTATATTGTTATACATTCAGATGACTATTAACTCGGAATGTGTACAACTATGTGATAAAGTTTTGTAACCATATTGTTGCGCATTAATTCGGTTACTGCGAGCCTTAATTCGGAATATTGATTGTATTTCGGTATTTCAAATCTTACTAATTCGAACGGATAGCTATATGATTGAACAAAACGTACATACCTATTCCAAAACGCTAGAAAGTCTGTCGCTTTAACATATGAAACTATAAAATTGCATATATAGCCTAATGTATCATACCGATATATCTTGTCGATGTGTAAAGATATGTATGACTCGTTAACACTTGACAAATTTAAGGCTTCTATTATTGAAAAGGGACGGTTATCTTTTCTGACTAAAATGTCAACTTCTCCTGCTTCCTTTCCTCCACTTGATGTCCCTAGTCTAGTTTGGTCTCTATTACCCAAATATCCCATAGTATCAAGCAAATCACGAATATAGTCATTTCGATGGTTCTCAGGTGAATCTTTATATGTGAGATTTGCTTGTAATTTTTCACAACAGAAAATTAAATCTTGTAAAAGAGTAGCCTCGCACACTTCCTTCTTAATGGTTTTTATGGGCTCGCTCGGATTTCGATTCAATTCTTCAAATTGTTCTCGTAAATCTTTAGGCATGAGGTCCTGATATTCATTCAGGTCTACATCGGGAAATAGCATTGTAAACCGTTTTGGATTTCTTATATATATTATTATCAATCTTTCTAAGCTATCGGGTAAAAAGTCATGATCCGCAAAAAGAATGTAATAATACTCTTCAAAATCAGTAATTGCATTTAGAATATAATTTCCACCATCTTCTGAAGTATACGTTTCTTTAATTTTTGCAGCCAAATTATCATCCAATTTATTTTCAAGGAGGTCGTTAGGATCGTCAGTACAGTCATCCCACCACTGAAGTATAACATAAAGCAGAAATTCATATTTTGGTTTTACATACTCTCTAATTACATCAGAACGAATAATATCGTATAGATCATAAACCATCTCATTCCATACAGCATTATTTATTCTCAAGTTGTTGTAAGGTAAAAAATCTTCCGGTGTAAAATCATTGTTATCTTCCAGGAGATCTAACAATACTCTGATTATGCATTCTACGTTTTTATTAACGTACTTAGTTACATTTCTCTCAAGATCTGTTAATGAAGAATAGTCAAACAAATCCAATGATAACAAATAATCATCCGCCCTCAACTTTTGCAATAATTATCATGATAAAATTTCAATAATATGCCTAAAAAGCAAAATATTTTATTTGTCCCCATGCATACGCAAAAATCTCAAAAACATTTATCCTGCTCTCTCACCAAGCCCCAAAAACGCAAAACATCTATCCTGTCCTATCGCGAAAGGCCAGCATCAATCCTGTACACTCGCGAACAAAAATTTCCCCGATAGACTGATTCCCATGCATGGATAAAATCACGTTTTGAGTGTACAATTTGAAAATCCCAAAATCACGAAAACGGCTTATCCACTGGGCTTTCCCGCCCTTTCACTTCTCCACCCTCGACATCAATACCACGCACTCCACGTGCAACGAGGTCATGAGTTTAATGTCTTATATGTATTTTACCAAATTATAGGCAAAGGAAATAAGTTATCGCTGTATTTTTCCTCTTGTGTATACACGGAAATAAGTCCATGGTCAGAGGTCGAGTGAACGAGATTGATATTTCTTCAGCATCAAATGCAACGAGTACAAGAAATGAGTGTCCGGTTTAAGGGCGACCTTGAAAATTTTATTTCAACTCTGCGCCGAACGCTTGCTGTACTTCATTCGAGTCCTTGCCAGCAATGGTTCTACCGGTCGCGGTTTCAATAGCTCCAAGTAGCCTCCCGGCTCTTCTAATCATAAAATTCTGAAAATCATCATTTCGCAACAAATTATAATCGATCCAGTGGGACTCCACATACCTATCGAGTTCCTCCGTCGACACCGAGCCCTTCTTTTCAATCCTTTCTAAATAAACAGAAGGTGCATATCCGCCAATCTCGCGATTGCTGCTTGCTGAAATTGGCGTCTTATTCACAATACTGTTCCATTTCAATTTATCGTAGTTCATTCCAACGCAATAATCCCTTGGGAAGATATGGTGGACGTCAATCTTCTCATCTGAGTAGGTTGAGAAATCCATCTCCGCGCCGGAAATGAAATCACGGGCATGATTTTTAAGTATCAGAGCCATCATGCCTTTATAGGCTGCTGATTGCCGTGATTGAAGGCCAAGCAGACGCATTGGATTAAAGTAAAAATCTGTTACTGTTTTTGGCAGGTCACTATTATCATTAATCCATTTCACGACCTGGACAATGTCATTTGCATACCTTGTCTCATTCGCCGAACCATATAGCTCCCCAAACACACCGCACCAATACCATTGCTTGACCATGTTCTTTACAGTCGTTGTATGAATTCTGTTGTTGTCCATCAGAACAGTGCATATTGCAGAAAGCGGAATTAGCTGTGTACTGTAAGGAAGGTCACGGCTTGCAAAGATTCTTTCTTCCTTCAGAAGCTTTTCTGCAATTGAAAAACCGCGGCACAGGCTATCGGCATATTTTTTGTACTCGGCAAGCGAGAGGCTGAGTACATCTTTTTTCTTGCAGCTGACGGTCCTCTTAGCTTTAAACGATGCAAGCAATGTGAGAGCAGTAAGAAAATCCGTGGCTGTCACATTTGACAGCAGGTCATCCGAGAACCATCTTGATTGTCTATCTTCCCAGTCTTTTCTCAGCGGGAAGTCATCCATTGCAAAAATAGCTGTAACGAGCTCAAAAACGGTCAATGAAACCCCGCCGGTATTTACATTTTCGAAAACCTGGCAGACCGCCTCTTTCGGCGTGTTTTTGTCCAGCAATATTACTGGCATCTGGTATTGCTGTGTTGGCATGATAACTTTTGAGAGCAATTCTGTAAACTGTTTTATTACCTCAGCGTCATATCCATAATGGGCAAAATACTTATTCTGCCAATTCTGCTCTTCAGCAATGTTGAGAATAATGTTCAGCGGGAACATCTTAAAATTAAATTCCTGATCCTGCGTCGAAAGATCAATGACAATATTTCTTCCGAAATCCGAGGTGATCTGCTTATTTGCCGGCACTGAAACTACAACATCTTCATCGTCCGCTTGTGGATCAAGAGCCTTGCTTATGTCCAGGTAGTAGTAACGATCTATCTCTTTTCCCTTATCCGTCTTTGTGTGAACAGGATTCTTGCTGTAAAGGGCATTGTAAAGGGAGGTTAGGCGCTGCTGACCGTCAAGGATAAGCTCATCCGGTTCTGTGGCTGGATCTGCGGGAGAACCCTCGATCGGTTTATGCTTGAAGTGTATACTTTCATTTCCGTATTCGAGGAACATCGCAGCGCCTACATGAAAATTATGAATGACACTCAGTATTAGTGCCTTTATACGTCCATCATCCCAGACCCATCCTCTTTGAAAATCAGGAAGTTGTGCCGCTCCGCTGTCTACAGCTTTCATAAGGTCTGTAAGCTGTCTGTCGTTAGTCTTCATGTGACTTTAGCTCCTCTGTTATTCTTCAATGAAAATTCCAGGCGAATTCTGCCTGACGTATATGACCTCGTTTCGAACATCTGTATTGCCACATTCAGCGAGCGACGCTTTCAGTTTCAATTTTCCGGTACTTCCATCTGTTATTACATACTCTCGGTGCTCTTTGACATATCTCGCCGATTCTCGGGAAAAGCCATTCCTCTGTAATAAAATCGTCAACGGATTTGTAGTTCCATATTCCACGTATTCATACCAGTTATTTTCATCAAGTGCTTCGTCACCTTTGAGCCTTCGGTACTCGTTTGAAAAGCGCAGAAAATAATTCGATATACTGAAAAGTATGATGTTTTCTATGACTTCAAGCGTATCTGAAAAGACAATATTATGATGCTCAATAGAGCGATAGTCATAATACGTCTTCGTGTATCTATTAAGCCAGAAATTATCCGGATGGTCCTTGTGATAATCCAAAGCTCTATCCATAATGTACTTCAGGCCGCCGCCTTCCATCCATTGGCAAAGTATTACAGCATACCAGCTCCTCAATGAGGTTTTGCCAAGTGTTCCTGATTCGTAGATGTCCCATCTGAACACATCACTTAACTCATCGAGAAAATAAAGTACATCTGCATACTGGAATTTACCATTGACTAATTTAGGATATTGCAGTGGATTGATTTTTCGGCTAATTGCGGCGATCAATCTCCTTGTCTGATCGACAGATGTATTGATGTCATCGTCTGGCTTGACCTCCGATTTCGTGAATATTTCTCTAATGTACTCCTCGTCTGCAGAAGTCAGAAAATCTTTGAATTCTCTACGTACGAGGCTGTCACGATTGTTAACGATGTCCCGTTGAAGAATCAATCCGAATTTACGCATCATTACATATGATTCCTCGGTTTGCAGAGGGTCACCATTCTCATTGATGCGCTTAGGTATTTCGGATTGACCACTTTTAAGAATGTTCGCGATGTATTGCTTTTCCACCTTTTTCAAAACATGTGGATTAGTTGCTATTGAAAGCGCCTGCTCTGGCACCTCCTGTTGCAGCATTCGTACATAATCATCCGCAGTTACTTTGTCCCCTTTTTCAGACACAAAGAACACGTTTCCATACAAGTTAAAGCTAATACGACCGACCCGGCCTATGAGATTTCTGAAGTCAACTGGATTCATCTCGCTTAATGCAATCTTGTTATCCATAATAAAGAGATTGTCCGCTGGAAGATTAACTCCTTCAAGCAGTGTGCTCGTACAAAACATAACCGTAATATGTCCTGATTGAAACATCTCTTCTATCCTAGCACGAATTGATGCAGGTAGATATCCAATATGGTAGGCTATTCCCTGCCTAACCATGTCGGCAAGATAATACTGCTCATGAACTCCCTCACGTATATCCTTTGCCAAGTCTTCAAGCATCGGATCGTTTTTCAACCCCCTAGGCCCAACACTTTCTGAAAAGCTGCGCGCTGCATTAATGGCTTTATCACGACTATTGTAATAAACAATACTCTGTTTCTTTTTTTCCTTGGGAAGCTTCTGGTTTTGTGATTCAAAAGCCAGCAAAAAACTGTTCAATTCTGCGCTTACTCTATCAACACGTGCAAGCAGAATTGTTACATTTTTATGCTCAGTTTTATGTTCGTTATAGATCTCTATTTTCCCATGCTGTAGATCAACAATGAACTTAATCTGCACGACAGGCGAATATGTAATAGTGAGGGCATTCTCATCACCAGTTTCCGCCTCCGTCATCATTCTTAGGTACACTCTTGGATTCGGTATGTTCGGTGAGGCAAAAATGAAATGTGGTTTCTTTGTCCTTTGCAGCAACATATCAACTACCTTATAGTAAAATGGGGCACGGCTATTTTTGCCTGACAGTTTATGTGCCTCGTCGATGAACAGGTAATCCAGGTTAAAACTTGGTTTAGAAATGAGCAGATAAAGAAGTCTTTCTGGAGTCATTACGAAAATAAAATTGTGAGTTTCTTCCAGCGCAATGTCGCTAGCCGCCGTCACAACGCTGTAGTCGAATCGAGCAAGGTAGTTGATTTTTTCAGAATTTTTTTCTCCTCCAAGATCGTCGATTACCTTGGCACGCACTTCATTTATCAAAGCTTTCGTCGGTACGATCAATGCGTAATTCTTTTTCTCTCCATGCATGATCTCATCTTTTATGAACATCCGCATGATAAAAGATTTTCCCATTGATGTGGGTGCGGAATAGCTGAAGCAATCATCTTTCAGATGATCATATGCAATCTTTTGCTCGCCAAAGAATCTCTCGCTGGGCTCAGCCGGGATGGTTAAATAGTCACTGCGGAATTCTGCAAATATCTCCTCGAGTGCGTTAGGCTCCTGGTATCCGTTGTCAATTTGCTCTATGCCCTTGTGATTTCCAACGCTTGAGAACACATTTCCAGCATAAATTTTAACAAGAGAATCATCTGGATAGAGGTCGTTCATGAGAATAGCAATTTCCTGTGCCCAGATCTTATGTGAGTCAGCTTTCTTTGGATCGTTGGATTTGGAGAGGATATCAGCGAAGCGCAGAATGTCAATCTTCTCCTTTTGACTAAAGCCTTTGGTTTGATTAACTTGTCCCAAGCCAAAAAGCCTCATTCCATAATTCTTAAGCAGCGATTCATACAAAGAACGAAGGTACTTGTTATCATCAATGTCGACAAAGATGGCATCACCGAGCTTTATTCTGTTTCCGCTCATTCATACCGCCTCGCTCACATTAGCAGGTCTTCCATGACCTGTTTCTTGTCTACTTCTGCATCATTAAAAGGAACTATATAGAAATAAAACGATCGAGTTTCCAATCTAAGTCTTTTTATTTTTTCAGTGATGTAATTCGCATGCTGTCTTATATCAGCCTCCATTTTTCGATCCATATCCCGAAGAAATTCAACTGTGCTTCTTGTACTTGGATCAAGCCCAAGAGAATAACCGAGGAACACGCCATATGCTCTATCGCTCACTATCGGTGTTCCAGGTCCTGGTACAATAGCATTTTTGACCCTCGGAATAACATCTGGATCGAATGATTCTTCAAAGGCCTGATTTGCCACAAGACTTATTCCTTCGCCATTTTCATTTTCAATACGCTCTATAGTATCAAAAGCCTTGTCAATCGCGTTTTCTATCTCACCGTCAATGTCGGATGTTCCGAAAACTGTCTCGTATATTGTCGTTCCGGACTCATCTCCAAGTGAGAGAAGGTGAATGCTGTCACTTTCCTTTCCGAATGGTGTGGAAGCAGCGTTCAGTTCAACCTTGCTGAACAATTTCGGTGCTCCGAGAACATCTTCAAGAAATGCATACAGAAGGATTTCACCGAGTTCATTACCTGTGCCTTTTTGATCAGCGGCACCGTTTTTCTTCATGACGCGGAGCGCTTTGATCCCTATGCTTCTCGGGTTAATGCTGGATTTGGGGTCTGTCAGTCTTTCCATCTGCGCTCTGGAAAACACATACTCACTTATGATGCCAGTCAGATAGTTCTCAAGACTGGTAAAAATAAACTTGTTATTACTTACTTGCAGGTGAAAAAGGCGCAGTTGCTCCGGATAGCGGGTTCCAAGCGTCTCATGGTGATCGACCTCTTTAAAGATAGTGTCCAGCCCTGCCTCTGGTAAGGTTCTCCCAATCATGCTGTCCATGTACAACTACGCCTCCAATCAATGTTTATCTCTTACAGGTCAAACAGTTTTTCCATCTCTTCTTCCAGTTTTCCGTTCTTTGCGTACTTCAGTGTGTCGCACAGTTTAATATTGTGCTTGTCAATATGGATCTCATCGTTGAATCCAAGAATGTACCTTAGGCAAATCCGGTAGATAATTTCTGTTGGTGCACAACCATATACCTGTTTTGCGAAGATATGGTTCAATCTTTCTGCATGATCAGGATACAAGGTTTTCAAACGTTTGCTCTGATACAGGCGCGTGACAATCTCTGTGATGTACATGCCAGATTTCATGTAAAGGTCAGCAAACGTATTGTTCGGATCATCAAAGCACCCGGGATTTTCCTGCTCCAGGCGATCAACCATGTCCTTGACCACACGTTTTGGCGTAAAAATTTGGTTTGTTTTCTGCGGCGGAATATAATCAAAAATGTCACCTTTGCTGGTCTCATCAAAGTAATCAGCCAGTTCGGCGCGCTTCTTCATAAATTCCTGAACCGCATCATTGAAGACGACTTCATCAAACAGGTGGCCATCAAAATGCCTCTTGTGTTCCTCGTCTCGAATTTCGTTTCCATTCTCATCCTTTTGATAGTAGTCACCGCCATCGCGCAGCAAGCGGAACTGTTCCAGCGTAACGCCTTCTCCGCTCTGCGGATTAACAGTCACTTCCCAAAAAACATCTGCTGGTACGAGTGAATCGAAATTTTTCAGTGTCGTATTTTCATCACCATAGGCCATAAGAAATGCAGGTATGGTACGGGAAAAACCACGCAGGTGATCCCTCACACTGCCTTCAATCGAATCTTTCTGATTATTAAGCTTTTCCGTCTCTACCGTTTCGACGATGGTTTCCGCTGCCTTCTTGACGGTCTCATCATCATGAAGTTTCTTCTGAACATTCTGAACCATGTCCTGGTAGCCTTGAAGCCGTTTCTGCGTATATTCATCATCAAGCTTTGAGATTTCCGACATAGAAGCGCCGGACTTCTGTGCCTTGGAAATCTTATCGTCACATTCTTTGACGAGCTGGTGATCGCGGATGGTGTAATTACCGTATTCCCGGTTGACTACAGTGTCCGTAGTTTCCTGAATTTTCCGTTCCAGCTGATTCTGTGTGGATTTTTTCAAGTCTTGGCCGTACTGCGCTCGTGCTGAATCCATAAGCGTATTGGCGATCGGCTTGGAAAATTTTTCACGAAGTTCCTTCAGTTCATCTTTCTTTGGGTTCTTTGTCATCTCAGCCTGTTTGGTGATGTCCTCAACTGCAGCTGCCAGCTTTTGATCGACATCTCCATAAACCTTGTCACCAAAAAGCTCGCTTGCTGTGCCGATGACCTGTTCCTTTGGAATCTCCACTTCCCCGTTTTCATTGAGATTCAGCTTATCAGCTGTACCTTCGTCAACCTCGACGGGTGTCAGCGTCTTAGGTTCCTCGATTGCCTGCATGCTATTGATAAGGTCAATAATTTCCTTCGGTGCTCCAAAAATACCGGAAATGTTGGAGAAAAGGAAATTTGACATGAACCCGCGCTCCACGACTTCTTTGGCATGGATGTGTCGCGGAATCGTGAGAACGGACTCAGCATCCAGTTCTATCATAGACCCCTGGTCATCCTCACCATAGACAGGGAAGAAATTCAAGAGTTCACGAACATGCTGCTTGCGCTGATCAAAATCTCCCTTGTTGCCTGATGTCTCCGGAATCAGGTCATTGGCGAACTTCTCAAATATCTTCAGTGTACGCGCCGGATCAAAGTCAAAGACATAAGCGTTCTGCTTCCTGTAGGAATTGCCCTGCGCATCATGAAACAGGCACGGATTCTGAGCGCGGAAAGCGGCCTGCATGTACAGTGCCGGGCTTGCCATGTTCGAAAGCATGAGAACTGCCGTCCACTCCGGAATCGTGACACCGGTTGTGAGTTGGCCGACAGACAGAGTAATGGTCTTATCGTATTCTTTGATGGCCTTGGTAACACGGTCGAATGCCTTCTCGTTTTCATCATCGTCATCCAGCCTGCCGTCGCCCGCTGCAAGAATAATGTGATAATCCTTAAACACGGGATGAAGCTCCAGCTTCTTTGCCAAAGCCTTCGCGCTTGCGACCCGATTCAGCAGCCAGAACGTATGTTTCAGCTCATTTCGCAGCTCTGGTGTGGAAAACGGGAACTTTTCCTGACGTGTCAGTGCATCGAGGAACTTGTCCACATCCGCGTCATGGATAAACTTGCCCGATTCGTTCGTTTCAAAAAAATCATTCAGCGTGAATGCATATTCCTTAACACCTTTATCTGCCAGATCAATGCCTCGTTTTACCTTGTCGCGGACGATATCCGACATCTTATATGTAAACAGGCTGAGCTGCGGAAGGTTTTCATACGGGTTCTCGATTTCGCTGGAATCATTCCAATCACGCTTCTTCTTCTGCTCGTCTGCATACGTCCAGTTAAAGATCGCATCCTCCGCAAATTTGTCATTTGCCAATGCCTTAAACGGCGTACCGGAAAGATGCAAAGTCCATTTCCGCTTAATATGATGAAAAGCGGTATCCGTCTTGTAGGTATCGACGCCTTCATGCGCCTCATCTACAATCATAATATCCCAGTTAAGGCCTTTTTCATTTATTTCTGGCAGCTTGTCGTGGTTCCCGCCTAAATAGAGGGAGCCTTTCAAGTCCTGCAGGCTCACAAATTCGATGCAGCCTTTGATATGGCTGTCATCTTTCAGCACCTTGTCAAGATACTCCTGACGGTTCATCACATATTTTTTATCTTTGATGCCGTCCACCCTGCTGACAAAGAGATACCCCGACTGCGGGCCGAAAAACGTCTCATAATCCGAATACCACGAGTTTGCAATCGCTGGACGGTTCGTCACAATCAGAATATTCGTCGCATGAAGCCTTCTGCACAGATCATAAGCCGAAAGCGTTTTTCCAAAACGCGGCTTTGCATTCCATAAAAATTCACCATTGCTGTGAGATTTAAAATAGGCAAGCGCCATTTCAACCGCTTTGTTCTGCTCATCGCGGAGCTGATATGGAATGACTGCGTCCGCGTCATGGTCAGAAACAACGCCGTGGTTCTGGGTGAAATCGACAAAATTCCCCTTGGCGGTATTTGGCCCAATGCGGAACCACTCCGTGCCTTCCTCACGGTTGACGCCAAGCTTCTTCAGATAAGCGTGAAAGTCCTTATCGGTAAAGGTTCCGAATGGTTCCGTCATGTATGCGGCGCGCAGATGCCACCATGTTTTATGCGGCACACCGACGGTGTGCGTCTGCTCTTTAATGCGGGTTTCCACATTCCGCTCCGTAAAGCCGATTTTTGTCCAGCCGTCATGCGCGGGCACTCCCGGCGTCGTATACGCATAGCATTGGGGAACAACCGGATAAGCTGTTTGGATTTTGATGCCCGCCATCACGCCATCTCCTTTACATGCGATTCAATAAAGGCTATCTCCTTTTCATCAAGCCCATACTTGCGGTAAAGTTGTAAATCAATTTCATGAACTGATTTTGACCAATTGATATCGGAATTTGAAGTAAAATCTTGAAGAGGAATGAAACGCCATCTATCAGGCGGATTATCCTGAGTTATCTTCAAAATACCTAACAGGCATCTAGCAAGCTTTGTTTTAATATACTTCAGTGCTGAATTTGCTTCGTCTTCGCTTGAAAAGCTTCCAATACCAATAAAAGATTGTGTATATCCAACTCCTGGTCCTAAGATAAATGGTTCTGCCACAATTCTTACAGGAAAATCGCACAAATTTCCTGCCCCTCCATTAGATTTTGAGACCATAACCTTATATCTGTAAAGATTTCCGTTGTTTTCAACGTACTTTTTCTCTACCCATTTTTTGGTGCGATTCTGCCCGGATCCCTCTAAGCCAAAGATTGCAATCATGTCGAGCGCTTCATCTCTATCGGTCTTAAATATTGGAAGCTTGTTGAATGCACTACTTACAATTCGCCGTTCATTTCCATCGCTACTAATAACAGAACTTAACTTTGGATAATCTTGATACAGCACGTCGAGCTGAAGTCGATTTTGAAGAACCATAATATCTGGAAGAGCACCGTTTTTTATGAAATCGTGTATTTTGGAAGTTAAAGATCTGATTTCAGCAAATTGTGAGAACACTTCAATTGCTCCAAAATTTTTAGTTTCATCTCTATATGTGATTGAAATACCACCCGTAACTCTCGTTCCAGGGAAAACAGCCCCGCTATCTTGCTTATAATCTAATACCTTAAAATGCGCATCGTTCAGCATTTTCACATTCCAAGCAGTAGACGTTTTACCTGCATTAAACAGAAACCTAGCTGGTGTAATAAGTTCTACTTTGTCAGCAACTTCATATGCTGCATCCATAAATTGATTGTATACCGGTTTGTCCGAAGTATCTTTAGTGTCCTCTTGATACGGTGGATTTCCAATTACAAAATTAAAAAGTTTATGTCCCATGGTTTTCCTCTCCTTTAGCTTATTAAAACGAATGGAGTTATCTCTTCTCCAGTCATATATCTTAGAGGGTATGGCTTCCGGTCCTTCATCGGTCATTTCAGAAGATATATCGAAAAGTGTCATCTGCTGAAATTCCTCGTATGGCTTGCCGAGCGGGACAGTGTCTTTCAGACCGTCCATCTGCCAGATGTTCCATACAATTTTATTTGCCACTGTCTGAAGCAGCTTCTCGTCAGGTTCCTTGTCCCACCGTTCCTGATAGTAATCAATGAACGTCAGAAGCAAATTGATTCGGGCTATCAAGAGATTGTCGCCCTGATACTCGTACCCGTAGGACGCCTCGAACGCCCGGATTGCCCATTTGACCCACTCGTCGTAATCCGCGGCATTTTCATTTACAATGCGGAGCTTCCGGTCGAGCAGGCCAATTCGACACTTTGGCGGCACAATCAGCTGTCCAGTTGACGTGTCGTAGCGGGACACAAGATAAGGCGCCTCTCCGCAGGTGATTTCCAGCCGCCGCAAATCCACATACTGTTTCCAGTTTTTTCTTTTTGAAAACGCAATCGGTTCTTCGACAACCGTCCATGTGCGGTCGGCGTTCTCCGCATTGAATACGTCTTTCCTGCCGAACCACTCTTTATCGCAATCATTGTTCATCAAATTACACAGCCACGCCGGGGTGAAAACCTCGGCTTTTTTTCGTGTGCGTTCCTGCTGCGCTTCCTGAGATTTCTGGATGCGGGGCTTGATGATGTCGGCATGCTGCAAGAGAAGGATGCGGCTTATCGGCTCCTTATCTGTGAAGCCATGTCCCAGTTCCTCATAGGTATCGGTTGCCCAGATAATATTTTTCTTTGTTGATTTATCCTTAAGAAGCAAATCCAAAAGAGAGGCCACCGGACCGCTCTGAATATCTATCAGTTTTTCCACAAACGGAGTCTCCCTCCTTTAAGCCTGTCCATTATTTTCTACGCTGCTTTCTTCCGATGCACCGCCGGACCTGATCCATTCGTCAACCTCGGACAACTTGAACTTCCAAAGCCTGCCCACCTTATATGCAGGCATATTGCGCTTATTGATCCATTGCAGGATGCTTTCGCGTCCAACTCCAAGGTATTCCTGTACTTCTTTCAATGTCGACCATTTTTCTAAGTTTTTATCCACGGGTCTTTCCTCCAACGCTCGGATCGAGCGTAACATGAATTCTTATATTAAAATCCCATCTATGGTTAGGAAAGCAGTTTTCACCATCCGCGTCCTGCATTTCCCACTTGCATTCAAAATTTCCTTCAAAGCCACGGGCATCAATGTCTGTGGCTATTTTCGTATGTCCGCCCGGTTTCAGGTCAGGCAGCGGGATAACAGTCTGCCTTGGCCTCGGCCGAATCTCATGACCATTTACGAGAACAAGTCGCCGTCCGCGCCATTCATGAACCCCGTGATTCTGAATGAGCCAGACATGATGAATGATCTCATAGCATACGGCATCGTGACTTCTTCCACTCATATCTACTATGACATCATCACCAGCATATCGCGGACCATGCAAGTCCTCATTCTTTATTTCCTTACCTTGTAGGAGTGTCTGATACACCGACCATATCGAATTGTCCACATCATCCGCCGGGCTCGTCACAAACAGGCCAAACTGCATCGCTAAGGATCTAGCAAATTTTCCTAAGTCAGACTCCGTTTTGGCCGGTATTCCAAAAGCAGTCATGCAAAGCAAGAGTTTATTCTCTTTCAGATTCTTTGCAATAAAATCCGCCAGGCCACCGACATCAATTGGATTCGGGAAGCTTGCTTTGATTTCCGCAGTAAGCGAACGGTCCTTCACATATCGTCTTTCCGCCTCAAGGTAATCATTCGTCCTTTTTGCGTAGCTGGCGGGCATTGTGAAATAGCGGCTTCCAGCGGCATTAAATAACTCAATAACAAAGGTGCCTTGGTTTTTCTGGTTATTCAAATAGCCGTACAGCCTTTTAAGAAACTCATAACTTTTTATGCTAATCACCCCCCGGTACCTGATCCAATACCTGCAGTACCTGATTCTTAGTGACTCATCTATTTTTCGGTACCTGATGTTTCCCTGATAATAAAGGCAGTTGATTGAGAGGGCTCTGACGTCAACGAAAACAGACTTTTAATCTCATTATAAGCATTTGACAGGCAATCGTCAACTGTACAGAGATTATTAATTTGTAAGCAGTTATAAGCAGGCAATAATACGCAAAAAAGCGAGGTAAGAATCATGTCAAAAGAAGATAGAGAAATGTGGCGGATCAACATTGAGAATTCCACTGACACAGTCAACAAAATTTACGGACCTAAAGTAGCAACTTCAGTATTTCATAGGTATGGCGCGACAAGCTTCGACAATCTTAGTCCTTCTTATTATTGGGAAGTCTTTAGCGATCTGGAACTGATCGCAAATGACAAATAATGAATCCGCCCTAAACATGGCATTAAACGGTTCACTGTTATAACGGTTCACTTCTGTGCACAGGGGTGGCTCGAGCGGTCATAACAGTCATAAGTAAATAAATGTCAGTCAACGAGCATGGCTGGCCAATTCGAAACGAGTTAGTTCCCGTTCCGGACAGGCCTGCTATGCTTTTCTGCATTTGCTGTTCCTCCGGTTCGGAAACGGACAGGAGGAAAGCAAAATGCAAAAGAAAGTCAATCTGTACCGTATCTATCTCAAGACTACCCGAAAATGGGTGGAAGTACCCGAATGCTATTATAAGGATCACACTCGTTATTACGACGCGCTCCGAAAGCGCCGGCAGTCTCATGGACAATGCGTTTGCTCGAAGAACAAATTCTGGCTCTGCGACGGCGATTGTTACAACTGTGAATTTCGTCGCGCTGGGGACATGCTCTCCCTTGATTACACGACCGAAAATGAGGAAGGTGATACCCGTTCTCTGCTGGATGCACTTGAGGACCCCACTCCTTCTTTTGAAAGTGTCATCTGCGATCAGGCTGAACTTGACCAGCTCTTTGCACGTCTGAACGAGCTAATTCCTGAAGCAGTGCAGATCGGCCAGCTTCGTCAAGATGGTATGAGTGACGAGGCCATCGCCAAGTTCATCGGCATCCCGCGCACTACGTTTCTCTCCCGCCTCAAAAAGGCAAAGGAGCTTCTGCAGTGCGAATACCCTGACCTGTTTTAGCCCTGTATCTCCGGCCGCCCCCAAAGCGGTCGGAGATTTTTCAAATTGTTTTTCCCTGCTTCGTCAAAACGCCCTTCCCACCTCCAGTGGGTAGTGGAAAGAGCAAAAACGACAACCGCTCCTTCCGGGGAGGTGAACAAGGTGTACGAAACCGACATCCGGGCCCGCGCTGCGGACAGAGAACTCATTGAAGTCCTGACCGCAATCAGCGCCGTGTCCAAACGCATGGCAAGGAAACTCACGATACTTGCCGATCAGAGTCAATCCGCGGAAGGAGGAAAAGCAGATGAGCAAAATGGGCGAACTGGCTGCCACCATCGAAGAACTGCGCAGCGCTGCTGCCGCTATTAACGACGCGGCGAACTGGCTGGCCGAGGCGTTCGGCGCAAAAGAGCCGGCCGAAAAAGCGCCCCCGGCAGAACCGGCACTGACGCTGGAGGAAGTAAGAGCCGTGCTCGCGGACAAATCCCGTGCGGGCCACACCGCCGAGATTCGCTCACTGCTTCAGAAGTACGGCGCCGACAGGCTTTCCAAGGTAGACCCCGCCCGGTACGGGGAACTGCTTGACGATGTGGAGGGACTGACCGATGCCACCTAAAGGACACGCGATTCTCTCCGCATCCAGCGCCGACCGCTGGCTCCACTGCCCGCCGTCCGCGCGGCTTTGCGAAAGCTATGCGGACAAAGGCAGCGACTACGCCGCCGAAGGCACCGACGCCCACGCGCTGTGCGAATACAAGCTCCGCAGGGCGCTGGGGCTTCCCGCCGAGGACCCGGCCGACAACCTGACCTGGTACAACGAGGAAATGAACGACTGCGCCGCCGGCTACGCCGCTTATGTGCTCGAACAGGCGGAAGCCGCCAAACAGATCTGCGCCGATCCGGTGGTGCTCATTGAACAGCGCGTCGATTTCTCCCGCTGGGTGGAAGGCGGCTTCGGAACGGCCGACTGCATCATTATCGCGGACGGCACCCTGCGGGTCATCGACTATAAGCACGGCCTCGGCGTTCTGGTCAGCGCTGAGGAAAATCCGCAGATGCAGTGCTACGCGCTCGGCGCGCTGGAGCTTTTCGACGGCATCTACGACATCGAAACGGTCGGCATGACCATTTACCAGCCGCGCCGGGACAACGTCAGCACCTGGGAAATCTCCAAAGACGCCCTGTACCAATGGGCCGACGAAGTCCTGAAGCCCACCGCCGAGCTTGCCTTTGCCGGCGACGGCAATTTTCTCTGCGGAGAATGGTGCGGCTTTTGTAAGGCAAAGGCCGACTGCCGCGCCCGGGCCGAGGCCAATCTTGCGCTGGCGCAGTACGAGTTCAAGCTGCCGCCTCTCCTCACGGACGAGGACATCGAGGACATTCTTTCCAAAGCGGACGAGCTCGTTTCGTGGGCGTCGGACATCAGGGAATACGCCCTGCGGCAGGCCGTCAGCGGCAAGAAGTGGGCCGGCTGGAAACTGGTTGAAGGCCGATCCAATCGGAAGTACGTAAACGAAACGGTGGTCGCCGATGTGGTCGAGCGCGCGGGCTTCGACCCCTATGAGCGCAGGGTGCTCGGCGTCACCGCCATGCAGAAGCTGCTCGGGAAATCCCGCTTTGACGAACTTTTGAGCCCTTACATCGAAAAGCCCCAGGGCAAACCCACGCTCGTGCCGGAGAGCGACAAACGCCCGGCCATGTCAACGGCGGAAGCCGATTTTAACGAAAATGAAGGAGGACAATCCTATGTCTAACAAAGTCAGCAATCCCATGAAAGTGATCACCGGCCCCGATACCCGCTGGAGCTACGCCAACGTCTGGGAGCCCAAGTCCATCAACGGCGGCACGCCGAAATACAGCGTCAGCCTGATCATCCCCAAGTCCGACACCAGAACCGTCGCCAAGCTTAAGGCGGCCATCGAAGCGGCCTACCGCGAGGGCGAGTCCAAGCTCAGAGGAAACGGCAAGACCGTACCGCCGCTGGCCTCCATCAAGAACCCGCTTCGCGACGGCGACGCGGAACGCCCCGACGACCCCGCCTATGCCAACGCCTACTTTATCAACGCCAACTCCACGACGGCTCCCGGCATTGTGGACGCCGACCTGAATCCGGTGCTCACCCGCTCCGAGGTGTACTCCGGTGTGTACGGCCGCGCCAGCATCAACCTGTATGCTTTCTCTGCAAATGGTAATAAGGGTATAGCCTGTGGTTTGAACAATCTACAGAAAATACGTAATGGCGAACCTCTCGGCGGCAAGACCAGCGCCGAAAACGACTTCGCGTCCGACGACGATGAAGATTTTCTGAATTAAGGAGGAGGCGGACATGTCTGATATTCAAAGCATGATGCTTTCCGTGTGCTTCGGCGCCACCGTCGGCTACTTAATCGGAAATCTTGTGGGGATTATCATCTGCGCCGTGAGAGAATTCAAGGAAAAGCGCCGCAAACGCAAGAAAGCCGAGGGAACTTCCACAAAAACGGAGTAAGCACAGGGCGGCGGGGACTCGTTCTCTGCCGCCCTTTCTCCATGAAAGGACAATTCCATGAAAACTCTCTCGATTGATATTGAAACCTACAGCAGCGCGCCGCTTTCCAAAT
>ENA-UOOI01002080-UOOI01002080.1-fermentation-metagenome-genome-assembly--contig:-NODE-2080-length-18474-cov-25.092893_pt1 | contig 18474 bp, 27 predicted proteins | sample MGYA00245779_ERZ724027 | MGnify/ENA primary metagenome ERZ724027 (study PRJEB28704, sample SAMN03018318) | fermentation metagenome | biome: anthropogenic terrestrial biome; feature: soil...
CTCTGGCACTAGTTACATCTGCCTGAGTTTTGCTGCTTTCAGCTTTAACAATTGCATTAGTTGCTACTCCTAACTGGATTTTATAAGCTTCGTCCTCATTATTGTATACAAGACTGTCATTTCCTGTATACTCAAGGAGGATATCAGATTTCAGATTTAAAGCCGCCCTGACACCTACCGACTCACTGCAGGCACCGTGGTTGTAGTAGGAACCGTCACTGTGCACACTGCACACAAAGTAGGAATCGTCACAATAAGGAACTCTTGTCCAGTAATACCAATTGTTACCATTCAACTTAGCTATCCTTGATTCATTTGTTTTAAATGCACCATAGTCTTCACCAACTTTTCTGGCCCAGCTTATATTTTTTATTCCTAGTTCTTCAAACGATGGTATGAATATTTTGTCTTGAGTATAATAGGTCTTGCCACTATAGCTTGGGGCTCCACATTTATCATAATTATAATTATTAGCTTCATTCTCAATATTAACTAGATTAGTTTCCAATATTGCTGCTCTAAAGTTTGGATCTAACTTATTATAAAATTCACCATTAAGATATTTTCTTAAATCTGAATTGCCCCAATGATTGGAGCCATATGTTCCTGTATCATCAAATGCCCTATTTTCTAATATATCTTTGCTCATAACAGTAACAGAACCACCTGGATAGCCCTCATGGTTTTTAGCTACAACCATCCATTCTATACCTGATGCTTTAAATATATCACCTACCTGAAGGTCGCTTAGCTTTACAGTATCACCTATCTTTAACGTTTTTGTTTCTTCTGCTTTAGCTATATCTGAGCTTGAAATACTTATATTCCCTTTTACTACTTTTGGTGTTATGTCCATTCCCAGATTAAACACAGATACACATAATAGTGCCTGTGCTACTCTACGCTGCATTTCTTCTTTACTTAAAAAATTCTGCATAATTAATTTTTACCTCCTTCGGCAAAATAATATAATGCACAATATAATTTTTGTGCATTATATGTATAATAATAATCAAGCTTAAAAATTATGCATTCTCCCATGCAAAACAGCATAGGATTCTTAGATATTTTTAAGCTCCATTTCTTTCTTTATGTTAATTTAGCTAAAAAATTATTATTTGTATAAACATCCTCTATCTGTAACTGCCTACTTTTAATTTTGTTGCCTCTCACTATTTTCATTTGTGTCTTCCCAATAGTTATTCGATTTATCATACTCATTTTTAAGCCTGTTATAGTACACTGCTGTTGATGACTTACTATATGGAGCCGCATAAAGTGATGCTATACCAAATGTTACAATTGCTAATAATACCCATGGTATAAAGCTTAGTTCAAAGATGAATAAATCCATTTTATGTCCGTTCGTTAATTGTCCGCTTCTTTCCAATGCTTCTGTTACTGACATTTCAGGATCATCTGCTAGTACATACATTACAAATCGATATTTTATTGACCATATTATGCCTGGTACTATTAATAATATAAGCCCTATTGCTACTATTAGTTTTGTTAAAAGGTATAGTAACAAAGCCTTAACAAAATGTGTAGAGCCAAACTTAATGTAGTTATCCGTCCTATTATTACTATTCCCTTTTGTTATATCCATATAAAACCTTGCTTCTGCCATTTGTACTAATGCTGATACTAATATATTAACTACAAATATAATCCAATAATATTTTTGCCCATCTTCATGCATTAACTGGCATATTATGCTCATTACTAATGTTATTGCTAATAGCTCTATTGCTGTACTATAATTACCCTTAATCTTTACCTTACCCTCATCTTTGATTGATGCTCTTGAAAATAAATCTTCCACTTACCCTCACACTCCTCTTATATTTACTAATGTACGATATAATTTTTGTGCATTATAATAATAGTCAAGCTTAAAAGTTATGCATTCTCCCATGTAAAGCAACATAGGATTCTTAGATGTTTTTAAGCTCTATTTAATATATATTGTTTTTGCTTAAAATATATAAAATTGCAGTTAATGATAATGAAGTTTATAATGTTTTTTTAGTATTGGTTAAATGCAAATGCTGGTATCCTAAATAATGGCTTATTATTGATTAAAATGTAAAAGATAGGAGCTGAGGCATATTTAAAATGCTTCAGCTCCTATCTTTGTTATGCTAACTTAGCTATTGGATTATCTTCTGATTCTGTATTATCAAATTCGCTAACTTGGTTATTGTCAACAATGCTTAATTCAGCATCTTTCTTTACCCGCATTTCTATAACTTGACAACCCTTAGTAGTATTATAGTTGGTAATACTTTCAGCATTATCAATTATAGTTGGCAGACATACCTGCTTTAATTGGGTAAACATATTAACTATTTCTAATCCAGCTCTAATTCTTCCTGAGTTAGATAATTGGTTAAATTCCTTTCCATCATAGCTAATAGAGAAATCCTCTTGGAGTTCTCCAGTTGATTTTACTACTTTTTCCAGGGAAATATCTAACTTATCTAGGTATTTTCCAAACTCTGCTTTTTGTAGTTTAACTTTTAAGCCGATAAAGGTCTTACATATGTTAAGCAGATCTTTATTTTTTGTTAAATCGTTTTCTGTTTTCTCTAAATCTTTCTGATATTTTTCTAAATCTTTTTCCCTTGATTCTTCTAGCTTTATTAGATTATTATAATTTATTATTTTTTTATTTTGTATTTCTTTTTCATTATTTTTTTCTTTTACTTGTTCTTCTAAATTTTGTATTTCTTTATTTCTATCTTCTTTTTCGGCAGCTAAAAGTCCATCAATAGTTTTTAACTCTGATTCTATTTTTACTATTTTTGATTTAATTTCAGTTACTGCTGGGTTTTCTTTTTGCGATTTTATTTTTTTTATTTCTTCTTCTTTTTTTTGTATTTCTGCTGCAATAGTTCCCCTTACTTTAGCTACTTCTTCTTGATAGTGTTTTTGTGTTTGCACATTCTGATTTTCTAACTCCTTAAGATTAGCACTCATAGTAATACCAGAAGATTTAACTTCTAATATATGCTGATCTAGTGCTTTTCTTTCAGGGTTACTTACTACAGTAATATTGCCGCATTTGTTGCATCTAATTTTCATATCACAGAGCTGTTCTATTTGTTTTTTTATCTGCACATATTGATTTCTTAATTTAGATATTTCATATTTCGTCACTTCTACACTTTGCAGCTGTGGCTTAGACGGTATTGGGTATTTTTTGTAATACTCTATTTCACCTTCAAGTTTAGCAATTTTATCATTATTAGTTTGAGCTGATAAAGCTGCAAGTTGCTGCTTAAGATTATTTAATTCTTGCTGCTTTTCTTCTTTTAGTTTTTGCTGCTTAAATTCTTGTGTATATTTTTCTTTTATTAATGCATTTAATTTTATTATTTCTGCATTAATATCTTGAGCGTTTTGTTTAGCTTTTGTTATATCTTTTGCTTCAGGTATTTCAATCTTATCTTTTTTTGCATCTATAGTCCCTTGAAAGTAAAGGATATCTTTTTGCAAAGTAGAGATGTTATCTTTTACTTTAACCATAAAAGCATTAATGCCATTTTTAAATCCATTATTAACAAGAAGCTCTTTTTGGTAATCATCCAACTTTTCTAATACTGTTGGATCATCTACCTTTTTTATTACTTTAAGTATTGTATCTTTGGCATCAGCTTTTGATAAGGAGCTAAAATAGAATGGATTTATCATAGAAAAGAAAACATTTTTATCCATTCCTATATAGTTTGCAAAAGACTGCGAAGGAACCTTGTTACCATTTATAAAAAATCCATCATAATCTGGTCCTGCCCCAGCTATTCTCTTATATTCATTTGTTGCAATTTTTCCACCATCAGTACAAATATCAACAACTAAAGCTACTTTTACTGCTTTAGAGTAATTATTAGTTAAAGCCTTAGTTATTTTTTCCTTGCCACTATAATCAGCGACATATAAGCACCAGCAGATTGCATCTGCTATAGTGGTTTTTCCCTTATCATTATCACCGTAAATAGTAGCAGAAAAAGGAAGCTTATATGAAACTTCCTTCTGATGATTTTTAAAACCTTTCATAGTGATTTCTCTTATTATCATTTTGAGCATACTGCTATTTCCCCCTATTTTTATATTTCTTATGATTTTTTGCAACTATTTAAAATTCCTATTTGACGATTAATGCATTAAAGCATAATGGTTTTTCCATTCCTCCATCAGGTATTAAAGATACTTGTATATCTTTGTTTTCATCTTTGTACTCTTTTACGTCTTTTGCTAATTCCTTAACTGTTGTAATAAATTTGTACTCTTTTTTTGTTCCGTTAATTAAAAAACATACGTTCATTTTAAAATCCCCCTTAAATATTTTTAGCTTATTACTAAGCCATAATAAATTTCTTCAATTTATTATTATTACAATTTAAAAGTTTTTATAAAAAAAGCTCCTAACATTTTTAATAATGCTAGGAGCTTTTTATTTTGTTTTGTAGTTAATAAAGAGCACAAACAATAAAGTTTGCACTCTTAATAAAAGTTTCTATTTATTTTTTTAAAAAAATTAGTCCTGTTTTATATTTTAAATGCGTATTTATAAGAATTTGCTACATTCCTTACTTATACTACTTTAACGTATAGATATAATTTTTCTGGCTTCCTACATCTTGGTTTAACAACCTCAAAAGTGATCTGTAAGCCTTGGATTTTTGTTGTCAGCTCACTTCTTACAAAATCCTTAACTTCTGTATCCATAGGAATTTCTTGTTTCCTATTTAAGTCGAATATTTCTGAAGTCATATTTCTTTCGATTTCCACGTTGCTAACATGAGAGAAGCTAACACTTTTATATGCTTTGCTTTCAGTTAGCTCATTTTTCTTATTTTCTATCCATTCTTTTAATAACATTATATTATCCCCCTTACATTTAACTATCAGTTAAGAAATAATTTGTTGTATAAACTTCCTTACTTTTGCTTCGTCTGGTGTTCCTGTAAAATTTTTTTCTAAAAACATAACTATACCAGCTACTATAACATCATCCTGGGCTCCTTGCGATAAGGCGTGAACTCCACCCCCACTTACTTCGTTGAAGTGGGTGTACTCTTGCTTATCTTAGATAGAATAAACATTTGCACTGGTTCACCTTGTCTATGTTAAATGAGCCGTTATATTGATCTTTTGGATTGTATTTGGGTATTGTATTATCCTCCCTTAAATTTATATTACTTTTCCTCCTATTGATTAACATAGTTTTAGAGTACTTTCAACTTTAATTGGTTTGATAACCTCTATATCATTACAAGAGGTTAATTTATTATCAATAAAGTTTTGTGCTTTCTGCTCTGTATAAAATCGTTTTGCCTTATTAAGCAGTACAGTACATGGAAAACATGATAAATAATCTTTGCTGATAAATTTTTTAACTCCGTCTCTTTTTACGAGAATTATATAAAATATTGAAGTTTTTTCAGTTTCTATTGTCTTATTATCCTTTGCCATATTATAATTGACCCCTTCCTATTAATTATTTTTCTCTTCATAATCCCTTTTCTTTTCAGCGAATTCTTCTGCAATACTTTCAGCCCATGAGCTTTCCCAGCCTTCTTCTTCATAGGTATCTTCAATTTCATCTAATGCTTCATTTAAACGATTTTCAAGATACATTATATATTTTTTACTATTCATAATTTTTACCTCTTTACTTTATATCATTTTTAAAATAAGGATTAAATATTGATAATACTCAATCCTTATTTTTTTGTATTACGAAGCAGAAATACATTTTACTGCTACATACTGAACATTATCAATATCCATTTTTTCTATATGTTTCTCTAATCTTTTTATATAATCTTCGGTAGGCTCACTCTCTGTGCCTATTGAGATTATTACTTTTTTTCCAATACCACAACTATTTTGCAATAAATCTGCATCTTGCATAAATTTATTTGCCATCCTATCACATTGCAAAGCAGTGAATTTTAAATTATACATAAAAATCCTCCCCCTGAAATTTAATCTATTTTTTTTAGAATTATCTAATATTTTTGTAATATGCCTTAATTATTTATCTAACAATATCGTCTTTTATAAAAAAAGTAATTTGTCCTCCATTGCCACTTTCAAGCATATATTCTCCATTCTGTAGAGTACCGATAACTTTACCTTTTCTTCCATCCTTTAAAACAACTATGGGATTTTCCTTAATTTTCATATTTAATCCTCCTTTAATTTTTTTATTTTTAGCTTCTAAAGTTAACCTTTAAAATAGATGTTAATTTATTCATTTACAAGCTCCAATTCATCAAAATCAAAAATACCTTTATCTGTTTGAACATCTTCACCATCTTGATACTTCACAGTAAAAATGTCTCCTTTTTTGAATGGAAATCCTGCTTTTTGATACCAATCAGTGATTAATCTAACCTTATCTCCATCTTCGAATTCCTCTTTGTAAAAACTTTTCATTATTTTTTCTCCTTAATCCAGATTTAAAATATTGGTATTTAACTTACATTGTTTGATTGTATAGATCTTCGATTACATCTCCCAAGCTTTCATATTCATAAAAACATTTATTATTAGGAAATAGAACTCTTGAAAATGTACGACCCAAGTGAGTACAATTCAGGATAATCTTTTGGCTTTCTTTATTTTCGCATAGCACAGATACCTTAAAGATAGGATAACAGCTATCATCCTCATAACATTTAGCAACAATAGTATCCGTTCTCTCTTGTATACAATTTATTATGTCTTTAATATATCCACATTCTTCTTTGTCCTTATGTGATAATTTGCTTAGCATAAAAGATTCCTCCTTAATTTCGGCTTTAAAAAAGCCATAATATTTTTGCTTAACTTATTATTATTGCAATTTTAAAAAAATTAAGAGTGCAAACAGTAAAGTCTGCATTCTTAATAAAAATTTCTATTTATTTTTTTATAACTTAATTAAATCATCAAAATCAATCTCTGAGTATTTTTTATCTAAGATACTTTTTAAGTTGCTATCCTGTGAGATTTTTAATTTTAATAAATAACTATTTATAACTTTACAATAATTATTAAAATTAATACTTGATAATTCATAACCAGCTTTTAATAAACTCTTATCATTAACTATCTCATTGAAGTTTAAGATTAAATCTTTTATTTCATTGTTTTTTATATATAATCCGGTATTTTTGATTTTATCCAGAAACAAAATACAATCACAAACAAGTTCCCTTGCATATTCGTCTTGCTTAGATAATTTAATTAAATTATTATAAGTTTCCTTATCTTTCATTACATAAGGAACAAGAATTTTTCTTACTCTATAGTCGCTTTTACTTACGTCAATAATTTGTTTTAATTCTACTGCTTCCGTTAAGCTGCTTTTATATTCCTCAATAAAATTTGTGAATGTAATCATTCTAACTCATTTCCTTTATTATTATTTTTTGCTTTATTTTTATTAGCTATTTCTTTAATTAGTCTAAAATCACTCCATGCTCTTCGTTCATTTATAGGATTATCAAGTATTGCTTCTTTTAGTAATTCTTCTAATTTATCAAAATTGATTTTTTCAAGTAGCTTAGGATTTGATATATCTTCAAAATCTTTTGGCCGTTGTGAGCCAATTTTTGAAATTATTAAATCATAATCACTTAATGTATAAAGATTAATTTTCTCAAGTGGCAAATTAATCTTTTCAAGTCTGTCATCAAAATCTGAGCATATTGTCATAACTCGACCTGCATCATCATTAATATTATATTCTTTAAGTATATTTCTTATTTTATTATCATTAATTAAATATGTATCAATATCCAAAGTAGCCCTATTAATTATGCCTTTAATAAGTAGTGCACTTCCGCCAACTAATATTAGTTCTACTTTTTCATCTGGATCCAATTCTTGCTTAAGTCTTTTATCAGCTAGTAGAATTAGATCAATAATTTCTTTTCTACTTTCCATTTTTTATTTTCAGTAATAGACTATTTAATAAGTATATAAATAATTTAAGTATAACGCTTATTACTATTTATATACAAACTATTGTCTATTACATTCTCCCTCCTTTTACTATTATTATAATACTTGTATTATTAGTTTAAACCATTTTCTTCTATATATTTTTCAGCTTCTGCTTTTGTTGCAAAAACATCCTTAACTACTTTAAAACCTCCCATTAAGCCTTGAATTACGTGTTCCCCATTATAAGGAGCTACATAATAACATTGTTCTGGAAGATATATTATCTTTTCCAAATTGCAATAAGCTGCAACTCCAAATACTTTGCTTCCCTGTTTAAAAGGAAATTCAATACAGTTTTCTTCCATTTCGCTAATAACAGTTCTTAATCTTCTAATTTCTTCTTGACATTCTACTATTGGATCCATTCAGTTTGCATCTCCCCTACATTATTTTGACTATATGGATTAAGTATTGATATTACTTAATCTCCATGGCTTTTAAAATTATAAATTATATTTTTTCGAAGCAATCTTTGCATAAGTTAATAGCGTTCCAATCAACATCATAAAATGTTAGGTAAGCCTTCTTACCACATTTTTCACATTTTATATATTCTTTTTCTAATACTTCAGGCCTATAAATAAGTGATCTGTGTAGTTTATATTTATTTCTATTTGATGTTTCTGATAATGGATAAATCGAATAGCACATTGCTATTTTTTCGTCTATAGGTTTGATAACAATCTGAAAATACTCTTTGCCTTTCCAAGTGTTCTTATACACCTCTAAAGGTTTTGCATTATCTATCATTACTGCAGTATCGCCTATACCTATTGCTGCATTTTTTGATAAACTCAAAAGTTCCCTTGCTATTCTTTCCTGATCATTTGAACTTTTAAAACTATCAAACTGTTCTTGTGTTAATATTTTTATTCTTTCCATTTTCTTATAAATCCTCCCTAATTTTTTATAATTTTTTCAGTTGACTTTTGCTATATGATTATTGGGCTGGCATTGTATAAATAAGATTTTTGTCTTGGCTATTGATTGAAATTGCTTCTGCCATAACATCAATAGCTCTTTTTATTGAGGCATATTCGCCCAACAATACTTCTGGCTTTTTCAGGCTTTTGGGCTGACCATATAATTTACAATCTTTTAAGTCTAAGTCAAATACTTCTTGCTCATTTCCTCGTTGATCGACTATTTTCATTTTCTAAAACTCCTTTCATATTTTCGGCTTTAGAAAGCCATAATAATTTTATTCAATTTATTATTATTACATTTTAAAAAAATAAGAGCACAAACAATAAAGTTTGCACTCTTAATTTCTGGAATATGGCTACTCCATAGTATAATTCGACTTATTCTTTTTAATATAATTAAACAGTTCTATAGATACATCATCATTTAATTTTAAATTGTGTAGAACTTTGACTGCTTCATTGTAATTATATTCATACATATCTGGTTCTTCATAATAATCGAATTCATTCATTATATCTTCAATATTATCGGTAATGCCACGAATGTCCGCATAATATGTCTTACCTTTAAAGTTAAAAACATTAAATGCGTGTAATAATGCGTTCCTCTTTATATCATCATGATAGTCTATCCAAAGAATAATCCTATAATTCATTACTTTGTTTAATGCTAGAGCAAATTTTTCACAACTGCCATGTAAAAAATCATAAGCAGTAATATTAGGTTTAATAATTATACTTTCAAGCTTATTTTCTAAATTAAAATAACCCTTATTCATTTTTCCTCCTCCAATTTTTGTTATATGTCTTACACTTCAGTTATTTCTAATTTTTGCCCCCTTGTTTTAAACTTTTTTTGCAATTAGGGCATTTAAAAATCCCATATTGCAAATCGATTTTGTCACTTATATTACTTCCATGTTCGGATCTCCCGTATATTGTAGCATCAAAATTTTCTCCACAGTAAGGACAAGTCATAATTGCTTTCCTCAATTGTGGTATTTGGTATTTCTAGTTCACAAGTAACTTTTATATTCATTTTATTTTTTTCCCCCCCCTTAATTTTTCTCCATATTAAAGGTTAAGCATTAATATTATTTAATTTTCACAGTTATTAAAGGATACACTAACAAGCTAAGCACAATAAATTAACTGTATTATATGTTGCATCTCTTACAGCTCTAACAGATTCTTCATTATAATTTGAACAGAACTGAAAAACGCATTCCCCTTCTATAACAAAAAAGTTTAGGAGGGGTTAGTTTTTCTCTACTCCTGTGGAGTAGCCTGATTCTGAATATACTGCTCAATAATATTAATAGTAGCACCACCTGTGGATAAAATAAGGTAGCTTTCACTCCAGAAGTAAGGTTTCCAGTAAAATTTAGATAGATATTCAGCAAAATCCTTTCTTATTAATCTGCTACTTACAGTCTTAAAATTATTAATAAGTTTAGATAGTTGCACTTGTGGTGGAGCTTCAAAAAGAATATGCAAATGATCTGCTTCACCATTAATTTCTAAAATACTGCAACCCCATTTATCAAAGATATTATTAGAAATCTCAATTAAGCGGTTCATAACCTCTTTATTGATACATTTATGCCTATACTTTGTAACCACAACTAAGTGATATTTTAAGCTGTAACAGCTGTGCCTATTTGTTTTATATTCAGTATTCATAATATGCTCACTCCTCTTTACAACTAATTGATTATATAGTATAATATATATTATACAGCCAATATAAAGTCAATGTTAGAAAAGAGGTGAAATCCATGGAAGTAATAAGTTCTTATAACTGTAAGATCACTAATGGTAAAGATATATTTAAGCCTACTATAGAAATTTATAGAAGAGCTATAACTTATCTAATAGAAGTAGTTAATGATGAATATGCTCACTATATAAATTTAACTATTAAAGAAAAAGTTAACTATACTGAAAAATTAGTACATATGACTGAAGATAATCCTTGCCCTAAGTATAGTGACTTTGATAAGCTCTTTTATAAGTTTCCATCTTATTTAAGAAGGGATGCTATTTCTCAAGCTGTTGGTATAGTATCTTCATACAGAAGTAATTTAGCTAATTATGAAGCTGAGAGATATAATGCTATATCAAATGGCAAGAGATTTAAAAAGAAGCCACCTAAACTTCAGTTAAAGCATTATAAGTGTCCTACATTATTCAAAGGCAATATGTTTGAGCGAATAAGTGATAACAAGGTTATGATAAAAATATTTCATAGGAATGACTGGGTATGGTTTGACTGTAATTTAAGGCAGCAAGATGTAAAGTATATCTTATCAAGAGTTAAAACTATTGCTAATGTAAAAGAATTATCACCTACATTATGTGGCAGTAACAGAAAATACTACCTTAAATTTAGCTTTAAGAGAAAAGTATATTTACCTAAGCCAAATTTAAAAGAACAAGTAATAGTATCTGTAGACCTTGGCATGAATAATACTGCAGTATGCTCTGCAATGAATGTCAAAGGAACTGTCCTTGGCAGGTTATTTATAAACCAGCCAAAGGAAAAAGACCGTCAACGACATTTATTAAATAAAGTATGCAAAGCACAGTATCAAAGTGGTAAACACGCTAAAATAAAAAGCTTGTGGAGGAAAATTAATAATTTAAACACTCAAATAGCAAATGATACCGTAAATAAGATAATAAGCTTCGCAATTGAGTACAGTGCCAGCTGTATCGTATTTGAGCATTTAGGGAAAATGCCTAAGTTTAAAGGCAAAAAGAATAAGATGCTAAGGATGCAAAAGCAACTATGGATATATAGAAGAATTCAGAATAAAGTATATGATAAAGCACATTTCTTAGGCATAAGGGTAAGACATGTTAACCCTAGAAATACAAGTGCCTTAGCTTATGATGGCAGTGGCAGAGTAACCAGAAATGCTAAAAATCACAGCATATGTACTTTTAAAAATGGGAAGCAATATAATTGTGATTTAAGTGCCAGTTATAATATCGGGGCCAGATACTTTATAAATGAAATACTCCAATCCTCAACTGCAAAGAAGAGGTCAGAGCTTGAGGCAAAAGTTCCTGAAGTTCTAGTTAGAACAAATTGCGTCTTGTCTACGTTAATTAGTGTAGCTAAAGCTTTGTAAGAGCTTTCTCTTACATACTTAATGGTAACATTAGGTGGCGTGGCTGAATGGCAAAATCCATTCTAACTGTATCGTAGATGAGATATATTTCAAGTGTTAATACATTTGGAAGCACCTTCTATAGTTGTTTGCAACTTAGGAGGTGAGGTTCACAAATCTAACGTGTATTCTCCATAAATTACTACTCTATTATTTTTATTAACGGTTTCCATTAAGTTATATATATCCCATGTATCTTTTTCGTATATCCTGATGCTTAACCCAACATCTAAATCCTGATAAATATCTTTTGTTATATATTGACCGCATTTTAAAGGTGGCTTTATGTTGTGAACTCCACCCCCACTTACTTCGTTGAAGTGGGGGCTTCTTTATGCGTATCGAATTTAAGTTTCCACTCAAAACATTAAAGTGTTTCAATATTTTATGTTTATGTTTTAAGCCACGATTAACGACATCGGAGCGTTCACTGCCCCACTATTCCTCAAGTCTTTATTGCTAAAAGCCATTGGAAATACTTTTCTTAATATGTTGCAAGCACCATTTACATCAGCATTTATTAGTATACCATCCTTACTTTTGTACATACCTCTGCTGATTCTTCTACCACTAAACTTTGCTTTTTCATCATCAATACCATAGGTTGGTATATAATCATTATCTATAAAGCTTGCTTTACTTGTATATGATTCTTCAGTTTCAATAACTTTAATACCTTTCTCATTAGCCTTATAAGTTATCATACTTATAAATTGGTTATATGGGATATTAGTAAAACTTTGCTTAGCATCTTTACGCATGGCAATATCATCTTTCCAATGCTTGTTTTTACCAATAACTATAGTATCTATCTTGTTATCTATACAGTAGTTAATAATCATTCTGCTTGCTTTATGAAAATAATCCTTAATAAAATAGTGCCTATCAGTATCAAGCTTGTTTAGTCTATTTGAAGTGAATTGACCCTCGTTAGTTCCCTTACCATTTCTCAAAATGCTGTAGTATTTTGCTCTATACTTATTGTAGAATTGATTTCTAGCTTTTAATATCCTGCCCTTAATAATAATTGGAGTTAATCCAACATTATTTGCAATAGTTGCAAGATTATTAACGCCTAAATCAATAGCAATAATTCTTGTACCCTTTTCATTAATTACTGGTTTAGGTACTGCTACAACCATTTCTACAGTATAAAAATTAGAGCTTGGTATAATTCTAACTTCTTTAAGATTATTGGCTTTTAAACCAATCTCACCTATATCCAAGGTTAAATTAGTTTTAGGGAATATTAGATAATACTTATCATTTTTAGTTTTAATCTTACATGATTGATTAGTAAAAGCAGCTACTTTTCTGCCATTCTTCTTAGCATACCTAGGCATTTTAGGTCTGCCTTTAAACTTACATGGATTAATTTTGTATTCTTTTAAAGCATTAAAAAAACTTTTCCAATCCTGATTAAGTAGTTTTAAAACTGCTTGATTAGTTTGTGCAGGTAAGTTTTTATAATCTGCTTGCTTATTAAGCTTAAAAACACCATCTAATAAGCACCAGCTTATAAAAGAATTATTTTTATCTAACTCTCTAAATAGTGCTGGTTTAGTTTTCTTTTTGGCTTTGGTTTTATCAGTATAATTATAATTTTTTCGCTTTTCAAAAGTTATAACTTTAATATGGTTTAATTCTTTAATACAGCTATTAACAGTATTTATAACCATTGTTTCATTATCATGCCTTAATTCAGGTTCTTTTTTAATGCCGCTAAAAGCCTGTCTAACATAAAAATTGGCTATGTTATAAAGATTCTTTGCTTTAAAACACATTTCATCACAATATTCAAATAAAGGATTGTTCTTCTTAATTCTAAATTGATAAGTTCTATGCTCATAATCTTTTTCATCTTTGCAAGATTGCATTTATTTCACCTCCCCTTCTAATTAATATTATATCACCATGTTACCCCCTTGTCAATACTGTAATTCTATTGTATAATAATAGTGAGGTGATATTATGAGTATTTCTAAAAATAATACAAGAACTCAATTAACTATACCTAAAGAACTAAAAAAGCAGCTTGAAGATATTGCTAAAAGCCAGAATAGGAGTTTTAACAATTTGGTTATTACTATACTTAAATCATATGTTGATAATTTATCTCATGATTAAAGTCATGAGACGAATTGCCAATTGTGGGCTAACTTGTTAACAAAAACATTGTAAATATAAAAGCATTTTATATTTTTCTATTTCCTAAATAAAAGCAATTCACCACCCACTTACTTCGTTGAAGTGGGTGTACTCTTGCTTATCTTGGATAGAATTCTATATATCCAAGGCTATTGCTTCTAACTCCAACATCACCATAACCAAATTCTATTATATTCCCTTTTATCATTTTATTATTTTCCCTTCTCACTATTTATAAAGTGAGGGCTAAGCAATAATTTTGACTTAACCCTCATAATCCTTTAATATGTTCTATTTCCAATCCAATTTTTGCCCACAAAAATGGCAATAATTATACTTGACTCTTACTTGACTTCCACCGAATTGCTCAAAGCTATCAATTACATTTTTGCAATTAGGGCAAGTACAATATTTAGACAAAGTTGCTCCATGTGTTACTTTTTTAGGTTTTTGCTTTTCTAATGCTTCTATAACATCATGGACATTATTTGCATTATATTCTTCCTCTGTAATCTCAGTTAATTCTTCGTATCCGCACTCTTCACACTCACCAAATTCGGTGGTATATTGATAATGGCCACAATTCTCGCATTTAAAATACCCGTTCTTATTCATTTTATTATTTTCCCTTCTTTAAAATTTTTAAATATGTTTGATATAAATTTTTGACGTTTTTTATAAGATCTTAGCTTTATTAATTTAACAAAGCCACCACTTAAAAAAATGATGGCTTATTAAATTCTATAATTTTTCTTCTACTGGATTTCCTAATCTGTTTCCAGATGGCAGTTGTCTATTATTTTTTCTTCTTGTTTCTATATATCTTAAATTAGTAATTCTTGAATTAATAGTATTTGTTTTCTTAGACATAAACATTGAACCATAGGTATTACTGCCATGCTTTATATTTTTTATCATATTTTCTTTTTTCCTTCCTTTTTATTTTTTTAATTATTAAACTATTGTTGTATAATTCCTTCTGTATAAGAAAGATATGCGTCACAGGTCTTACAAAGTGGTCCATCAGGTTCCCCAGTGATTGGATTTAACTGAGGACAATCAGGTGAACATGGTATAGACATATCAAGCTCACAATACTTATCACATTCACTGCAAGGTTTTCCGCACCAATTAGGATGTGGCATATTAATCACTCCTCAATATATATTTATTACTATTTTTTTAACCCTTTGCTCTAAACTTAGGCTGTGGAATGATATATTGTGTATCTCCATCGTTAATAATAATCATATCTGTGTCATCTTTTTGGAATTCTCGATATCCTAGTGTATTTACAAGGTATTCTCGAATTTCCTGAAGATCTCCTTTTTCACCTTTTGGTATTGTCATAACTTCTTGGCCATAGGCTTTGACTATTTTTGTTTTATCCTTGTCAATCTCTGTTGCCTTTGGCTTAGAAACAGTATTTTTTGTAGATGTGTTATTCTTTTTATTTTCTTTTTTTGTTTCCTTTGATTTTGGTTTTCCCATTCCAAGTTGCTCAAAAAGATTTAAAAAAGTATCACCTGTTTTAGTACTATCAATATTATTAGTAGTACCAGTAGTATTAACATTATTGTTGCTATCTTCTGTAGTATTTTCTTCAGCTTTCTCTTCTTTTTTTACTGTTCCCTTATCGCTTACTGTTTCTGTTTCATTATTCTCAGTTCCAGCTGTAATTTCTTGTTGTACTTCTGGTGTATCTTCTACTTCTGTTATAGCTATTTCATCCTGTACATCAGAAGCTTCTGGTGCCTCATTATTTTTTTCTTCTTTTGGCTCATTTTTTTCAGTACTCATTCCTAGTGAGTTTAGTAAATCCAAGTTATCCATAATTTATTTATCCCCTTTCGCTTTTAGCTTCATAGAAGCCATTATTTTTTATCTAACTTATTATTATCACATTCTAAAATATTTTTATAAAAAGCTCCTGGCATTATTAAAAATACCAGGAGTTTTCTTCTTTTATCTTATATTACTGACAATCTAGTCATTAATTGTGTTTTTAAAGTTTCGTTTGGAAGAACATTAACAAACTGCATTGCTTTATCTATTGATGTTTGCGTTTTATTAATTTCTGCTAATAATGTAAATAATCTTGCTTCATATTCTGGTCTTTCTTTTATTGTCTCAGGCAGTTTATTTATTTTGTTTTGTACATTGCTTACTTTATATTTTAAACTAAAATCATTATATGATTTCCATAACTTTTCTAATGATTTTAATTGAATTTCTGCACGTTGTTTTAAAACATTTATTTCTATAGAACTTAGTTTTCTATAGCTATATGGTTCTTTAAATGGTTTTACAACTGGATCAGCAATTCTCTGCTTTTCTGGTTTTGCTACTACTGGTTTAGTAGGTGCTATTGGTGCAATAGGCTTTTCTATTGGTTTAGCAGGTTTTATTGGTGTAGTAGGAATTTCTATTGGCTTAGCAGGTACTAATGATGCAGCTGCAGTTTTTTCTACTGGAGCTTCCTCTGTTGGTGCAGCAGTACCTGGCATAACTATTTGTAATCTAGTTATTAATTGTGTTTTTAAAGTTCCATCTGGAAGAACATTAACAAACTGCATTGCTTTGTTTGCTGCTGTTTGCGTTTTATTAATTTCTGCCAATAATGTAAATAATCTTGCTTCATATTCTGCTTTTTCATTTATTGTTTCAGGTAATTTATTTATTTTATTTTGCACATTGCCTACTTTATATTGCAGACTAAAATCACTATATGAAGTCCATAGGTTTTCTAATGATTTTAATTGTATTTCTGCACGCTGCTTTAAGAGATTTATTTCACTGGTATTTAGCTTCCTATAACTGTATGGCTCTTTAAACGGTTTTATGACTGGATCAGCAATTCTTTGCTTCTCTGCTTTTACTACTGCTGGTTTAGTAGGTGCTATTGGTGCAATAGGATTTTCTGTTGGTTTAGCAGGTTCTATTGGGGTAGCAGGTACTAATGCTGTAGTAGGTACTTCTACTGGTTTAGCAGGTTCTAGCGGTTTCATTGCAGAGTTTTCTGCTGGTGCTGCTCCTTTTGACAAATTATATAACTTTACGTCTTCATCAGCTGTTAGTTTTGGCATACAGCTAGGTTTTCCTTTATATTTTAAAGTTATATTACTAGCGATATCTTCATCTGAACATACATCATAATCTCTTGCGATATGTTCAGCTGGATTTATTTGTTTAGAGAAACATTCATCAGCTGTAATTTGTTTTCCATTACGTCTTAAAGTCATAGTAGGCTCTGCAATTACCCAGCCATAACCAGGCATATAGAACTCTGCCCACATATGTTCATGACCTTTTAAATTAACTACATCTGCATTACTATTTGTATTTCTAAAACCATTAACAGTTCTTGCTGGTATTCCACTTGCTCTACATAATGCTACAAATAATTGTGCATAGTCTTGACAAACTCCTTTGTGTGTTGTTAGGGCACTTAATGCACCTTTATTAGCATAAGCAGGGCTATCAACATAATCTATGTTAGTATTAACATATTTAAAAATCTCATATGCTTTATCATATGGGTTATCAATGTTTTGAGTTAATTCTTTAGCTTTTTGCTGTATTAATGGATTGTCTGTTTGTATATTTGCATTTGATTGCAGATATTTCTGATAGTTTGGCAATTCACTAAAATTATCTGTTATGTTTTCTTTATTAATATTGTAGTCAATTGTTCCTGCAGAAAACGTTTCTTCTGCAACAATAGTAATTGTATCATTTAAATTAAGTGTTTTTGTTGTAGGTGCAGTTAAAACATATCTTCCACCATTATTACTAACTTGACTATCTGATGATTTAAACTCCTCTATTGTTTGCATATACGGTGAATTTATAACGTCTCCTAGTTTTATATCAGCATTTACAAAATATGCTTTTCCTTTGCTTGATGGTTTATGTTTAATAGTATAAGTATATACTAGCTTATATTGTTGTGCATTATCCTGCATTGGTTTAACTGCTGCAAAAGCTGTAATGCCTATATTACATAACATTATTGTTAATACAAATAAAGATATAAATGTTTTTGTAATGTTTTTAATACTTTTAATATTTTTTATATTCTTCATAATTCTTACAGAATAGGCGAAGAAGCCACTATAACTTTCTTTGGGCTAATAGAAAAATCGCCCATTCTTCTCCTTCCTATTAATTTATAAAAGCTTAGCCGAAAACCACTATCCCTTTAGGGTAGTGGATGAAGGCTT
>ENA-UOOI01002081-UOOI01002081.1-fermentation-metagenome-genome-assembly--contig:-NODE-2081-length-18474-cov-6.317661_pt1 | contig 18474 bp, 8 predicted proteins | sample MGYA00245779_ERZ724027 | MGnify/ENA primary metagenome ERZ724027 (study PRJEB28704, sample SAMN03018318) | fermentation metagenome | biome: anthropogenic terrestrial biome; feature: soil; material...
CAGTTCCTTGATTTTGAGTTTTTATGTATTTTCTTTCTTAACTATACATTTTTTTCTGTGCTGTTTATCTTTATACATTTTTTTATCAGCAAATGATATTAATTCCTTAGGGGTCAATGGTTTACCTTCCATTGTATATATTCCCAGTGATGTAGAGATTTTTACTTTCTCATTTTCTGATATAATTAGATTGGATATTATACAACGAATCATATTGGCAATCTGATGGGCTTCGATTTCTGAAGTATTCGCTAAGCATACTAAAAATTCATCACCGCCATAACGGGCTGCCCAATCAGAATCGGGCTTGATACATTGTATAATAGAGTTTGCAAACTCTACAAGAGCCTTATCTCCATAAGCATGTCCATAGGTATCATTTATATCCTTAAAATTATCAATATCAAAAAAAATAACAGATAACGGTTTCTTTTCAAGAGTTGCTTTGACTATGTCTGCCGGTAAACGCTCCTCCACATACCGTCTGTTATATAATCCTGTTAGCTTATCCCTTATAACCATATCTCTTAATTCCGATAAAAAACTCCTAAGCATACGTCCATCCGAATAATCTCCAGAGCCAATCATTATACTATCCGATGCATTTTTAAACAACTCTATAACAGTGGGTTTTTCAGAATCTTCTATCATAATAGCAGTTACCATCATAATGGCATCTGAGGTTTCTTCTATCTTAAAATAGCATTTTTCTTCTAAGTAAGCTCGAACTGATATACAATTATCACAAATCTTATTATGCTTCCAGTAATTATAACAAATCTCATTGCTTTCATTTCTTTCTAAACCGCGGAATTCAACAACTTTTTTATCTATAGGGTCTACAATTCTAACCATATCATACATTTTATGAAAAACGCCTAGGTTACTCTCCAGAGCCTTAAGCGTTACACTATCAGTCATAATTTCAATTCCTTTCCCTACCATTTTTTACATAATAGTCAATATCTATATCTAATATCGGTTACTAAATTCATATTTATTATACATCATTGAAATAGCGCTAGTCTAGTATTGTAAAAGAAGAATTGCTTAAATATTATATAATCTACTTCTCTTAAGTTATCTATTCAATCTTTACTTGTCAATTTAAATCTTCATTGGAAGTTTATTATAAATGTCATATAAAAATAGGTTAAGTCTATCGGTCATTTTGTTGACCATATACTTAGCTTCTCATTTTCTAATATTAGTTCTTTAGTACGCCAAAAACGCCTAAACTCTGAAATTTAGGCGTTTTTACTATGTATTAATTCAAATTAAGATATAAAGTTTTTGAATAAGTCAGATTAAAATAAATGGGAATAAATTATTATTATTTAATATTTAGCTTAACTGATTGCAATATATCTTTTAAGTCGGATTGATATTGATCAACTAGTTTTTCCTCTTCTGATGATTGTTCAAAAGGAGCACTTTGAAGTCCATAGAATGTTAAAACATAATTATCATCAATTATAGTCTCAGTTTCAGTTAATTGTGATTTTAATACTTCATACTGTTCTTTTGTATAAATATCAATAACTGCTATATTAGAAACCTGGTCTCCTTTTTCAAAATCAAAATATACTACATTGTATTCTTGATTATCCATCTTTTCTTTTTCTACATTTAATTTTATGTAATCTGATATATAATTTGGAAAATTAACAGAAAAGGAAAGTTCTTTCCCATCTGCACTAAAATCAACTGATTTCGTTATGGTTTCTTCCACTTTTGTACTTGAATTATCTGCACTGTCTAAACTTTCAGGTTGTTTGCCTTTTTTCATAGTATTACTTATAAGTCCTATAGCAGCAATAATAATTATAATTGTACAAATTAAAATAATCCAAAAAGCAGGTTTTTTATATTTCATAATGTTAATTATTCTTCCTTTCGTATTGTTTTCTTCAAATGCAACGGGATAAATTCTTATACCTTTATTATTTATCCAAATATACCTTTATTCGCAATCCTTCTAAGCATGGTATAGGTTACTGACTTTTTCCAACTAAGCTGTTGTTCACATAACTTCACTAAAATAGGAGAATCAATAGGTTCATTTTTCCATATTATATCAGCAAATTTTGTTTCTATGTCTGTCAGTCTAAATTGATTCATAAATATGCCCCCTTTCAGCCTACAACCTTTAAACCGGACTTAGTCTACTATCTTAAAACTAAATTGTCAAGATAAAAATTTTATAAAAAACAGGAAGTTTATGAGATTGATATTGTAGAGTGTACAAGAAAATATCATAATTAGGGCGATTATCAAATATGTAAAAACTCCCAGCCAAATTTTCACTGGGAGTTTTTTTAATTAATATTGTTTTTACATTGTCTGCAACCGCAGGTAGAACAAAACCTTAAACAATTTGCCACCTATATTATTTGCTTTCAACTGTTATATTGTTGAGAGCATATCTTCCATCTGAACGAATTCCTTCTATTCCAAGCTTTACACCCGGTTTTCCAGTTGATGGATCAATGATGGCAACACATAATGTATACTTTCCTTGCTTCAGATTCTTGGGGATTTTAATGCTCTGGGTTGTTACAGTGACACCCGGAAGCCATTTTGTAATATCCGCTGAAGTTGTTGTTTTGGCAACTATCTTTCCTTGGCTGTCAGCAAGTGAAAGTTCTAAATGCCACTTATAATAAAAAGGAGCCACACCTTTGTTATTCCACTTCATTTTTATATCCAGATTGCTTCCCGCTTTTGCCTTGCCAGTGTGTGTAATAGATTCAAGTACAAAGTTATATCCCATTACATTGGTCAGTGCGTCAATGTTGCGTTGATAAGCATATGCATTAGAATCTCCCTTAAGTAAATCTGCCGGAGAGCATGGTCCCATCCAGGAAGTATGACTCTCTCTTACCTGACGAAGTGTATCCATAATTGTCGTATCATCAATATATAACCTTACATTTCCATTAGCAAATTCACCGCCGGAAAAGTTATTTTTCCAGAAATCCGGCATCGCAGAAGCCTTCCTGGCCTCCTCAGGTGATGAATAGCCTGAAGCTTTATCTACGTATTCGCCAATCTCATTCCAGCCATTCACAGTCCAATCCAGAAATTGATCCGTAGTGTCAGCCATACCGAACACATCATTAAATAATCCTAAATTATTTTTCTTTGCAATGGGATAAGGCTTTCTCATTCCTATCTTTACCTTCTTAAAGCTATCCAAATAGTGCTGAACATACTTGTCAGATATACTTAAGCTTGGGAATTTCCCCGAAATATCCTCTGGCCAATTATGGAATTCTCCCCAATGTCCAAGACTGCCTATCTGAATAAATGATATGATTGCAGGGTCATCATACCTTTTTGCTAATTCCTTAATTGCTTTCTTATGAGCTTCCAACAAGGCAGGACTATTGTAATCAGGAGCAAAACCAGCACCTATTGCTGGACTATCATACCATTTGCCGCCATTTCCACCTTTATAGTTTTCTTTAACCAGCTTATCATACAACCACTTTGGAATATCCATATGGGTTAAATCTTCCGAAGGATCATCCAAAACAAATCTTAGATTTAATTTGATACCTTTTTTACGCCAATATTCAAAATTATATTTTTTCTCAACGGCAGCAAAATCATATTTTCCTTCCTTAGGTTCCAATTCACTCCACTTAATATCAAAGTATGCCATTTTCACTTCTTGTGCAAGAGGTTCCTTCACGCTGTCATGGCTTGCCCAAGGAAGCCAGCCCTTATATGGATTGGCATTAGGAGTATAATCCTCCATAGGATAAAAGGTATTTTTTTCACTAGCTGCCTTCCACTTGCTGGTAACCTTTAATTTTCCACCATTTTCAGGAAGCTTGAGAATGTTTTTGCCTATGTAAGCAATGTTTATTTTGCCAACAGCAGGATTTTTAATCTGAGAAAGCTTAAGCTGCATTTCCACAGCCTCCTCCTGATAGTTCATGTACACTGCTGACCTTTTGCTATTGTCAAGCAGGTTGTTTCCCTTTAACGGATAAACATATCCGTCTTTTACTACATAATCAACCCCTGAATAAATTCCATATTTGAAGCCACCATTCTTTACGTCAAGAACGTATTCATTCTGAGTATTCATGGAACTGCCTTTTACTACAGTGTACAACTTCCGGCTATCCTGTGCTGCCAAAAGTTCAAGAGTTGTGTTATCGGCAGCTGCTTTCCAGTCAACATCTGCCCAGTCATTGGTTTTCCCATCTATCTTAATAGCATAACTGCTCAAATCTATTACCTTTGCATAAGGAATATTAGCCCATATTGCTGGAGCGAATCCAGTGTCATTGTTAAGTCCTATAGAAATATATATATTCTTTTTTGCTGATTCAATAGCATTTATACCCATTGATAGCTCAAGACATTGCTGTCCATTCTTTTCTTTTACGGCAGCTTCTATTGAAGAATTTACCTCTTCCCAGTTCCAGTCAGGTCCAACATACTTGTACAGCTTCCATCCAGTTTCATCAGAACTAAGCAAATAGTCAGCACCTGCCCCATTCTCTCCGTATTGTCCCCAATTTTTATAGCCAGTGGAAGTATTGTTGTCCGTATTTAAATAAATGCTGTTATTTACTCCGTTTAAGGATTCCCCCAAGACCATTATGTATAATTTTTGTCTATCTTTATATGCATACAGTTCCTTTATCTTATCCTGTCCATCTGCAATTTTAAGATTGTTCCATTCTTTCTGGGAATACTCTCCATCAATTTTAATGTTAGGCTCAGAAATAGCAGGAGCTGCCTTGTCAACAATCATCATTTCCTTGCCAGCACTGGGGATAAGACCATTTTCCCCATTATAAAAGCCTACTTTAATTGCCTGACTTTCCGTTAGTCCCAGTAGTTTAATATCCAATCTTATTTCTATAGAAGTATCATTTTTAACCAGTTCAAAGCCATTTTGAATATTAACTGGTTCCCACTTCCCATTACTGAATTTATAAAGTTTGTCATCCGTAATTTTATAATCACCCGTAGCTTTAGACCACCATTCTATAACCTTACCTGTCTTATCATTATTATCTTTTTCTATATAGAAGGTATAAGTATTCGTCATTTTCTTCCCTGTTACACATATAAAAAGGTTGTTGCTTTCCTGAACAGCCATAAGGGAAGTCAATGAATTGCTGCTACTGGATGTGCTGTATTTCTGCACTATGGGAGCTGAATTTGCGTTAGCAGCACTTACATGCATAGACGAAATTAACAAACATAAAACTAGAATAGAACATATCACCCGTTTCATAAAAATCCTCCATTCTGCCGAAACACCGCAAGTTTAGGCGTCAGCACAAATTTACCATGTGGAAAATCAGGATTTCCCACACTACCTTCTTAAATAACTATTAAATACCTTATACTCTAACTTAATCCAATAATTTTTACATCAATCCAAAAAATCCATATGGAATGTAGAATGTACTTGCTTGGTGGAATGTACTTGCTTGATTGAAAAAATTGGATTACGACTTGGACCAAGACCCTTTTCATTAGGGTTAGGTCATATGTAATCTTTATCACTGATTTCCTCTGTACAGTTATGACAGCGGATAATCTTATCAGATTCCTCCCTTCTATTCAAATATATTTTTTAAATCTGAAAGTTTGATTTTATAAGGCTTTCAGATTCCTTTTAGAAAATCACCCACGTTCACCCATGTTTTTGTCAAAAGTGCTGTCAAATATCCAAAATTGCGGCAAAGCCGTGGTCAAATTCTTTCCAGAATTACTGCTTTGCTTTTGTATTATTTGTTTCGTCATTTGTTACGTTTGTTTACTTAACATTAAATTGATTATAACATTCAGGCAGCAATATGTAAATACCATTTCAAAATCTATTATAATTTTATTTTAATTTATATGTATACTGTATATTATTTTCGTAAATACGCTAAACAGAAAATCAGCAACTTTTGTCATTCTGGGCGTAGCGAAGAATCTCACTTTAAAATTGGATTCTTCGCTATGCTCAAAATGACATGCTTTCATAGCAATGACAAGACTTGTTCAGAATGACAAAACTTTTTTGAATGATAAAGTTAACTCTGAATTACATTTTATATTCCCTACCAATGCTTATAGAATGGCTTATTATTTAAGCATCTGGTCATTCTGGAAAAAATCTTTCCAAGGGTCATTGCCGCTTATTCTCAAAAGTGCATCCGCCATGGTGATGCCGTCAGGAGCGACTGTGTTAAGTTCATCCCATGAGATAGGCATGGAAACTTTGGCACCTTTCCTGGCCCTTATGGAATAGGGGGCAATACTTGTAGCTCCTCTGCCATTTCGAATCCAGTCGATAAATATCTTATCTGTTCGCTTAGCCTTTCTCACATTACTGGTGTAGCGGTCAGGCCACTTCTGCTCCATAACTTCGGCAACCCGCCTTGCAAAATCGTGAAACGCATTCCAGGTCACAACCGGCTTTAAAGGAACGACTACATGATACCCTTTACCGCCGCTGGTCTTAAGATACGAATTCAATGAAAGTTCGTTAAGAATACTTCTGATATCCAGCACTCCCTGGCGCACTTGGCTTAAATCCATACCTTCATCCGGATCCAAATCAAATACCATCATATCTGGCTTTTCAAGCTCATCGACACAACTCCCCCAAGTGTGAAACTCCAGTGTACCCATCTGTACTTCAGATATAATCCCAGAGGCATTCTCAATATAGAAGTAATCTTCTATTTCCCCGTTGCCGGTAGTAATAGGAATTGTAACGATTCCTTTACTGCCCGCACCTGGATGCTTCTTATAGAAGCATGTCTGTGATATTCCCTTAGGACAACGTACAATGCTTAGAATCCTATGACTCACATAGGGCAGCATACGTTCCGAAACTTTTGCATAATACTGAACCACATCTGCTTTAGTGATTACAGGTTCATCAAACATTACCTTATCAGGGTTTGTAATTTTTATTCCTTCAATAATTATACTGTTTGTATTTACTTCCATTGGCTTCTCGACTTGTTTTTCTACTTGTTTCTCAACCTGTTTTTCTACTTGTTTCTCCACTTGTTTCTCAACCTGTTTTTCTACTTGTTTCTCTACCTGTCTCTCCACCTGTTTCTCCACCTGTTTCTCTATTTCCTTCTCTATTTCTTTCTCCACTTCTTCAGAAAATTGGAACTGTATATCATCTTCCGCCTTTTCCTTTTTTACATCCATAGGATTCTTATCTGTCCGTATGCCTTTAAAGCTGGCCTGCCTTAATAGATTTTCCTTAGTCCATTGGGCAAACTTGATTTCTGCAACCAGCTCAGGTTCAATCCAGGTAATCTTTTCCTTGGACCTGGGACCAGGTGGAATTTTGAAAGCCGAATCCTTCCTCTTTATGTTCTCAAACTTTTCCTCAAGGATGCTTATATCAGATTCACTTAGTCCGGTGCCGGCACGTCCGGCATAAACCAATTCTTCACCTTCATAGAAACCAAGGAGAAGGGAACTTATTCCTCTGATTTTTTTGTCGGAAAGCGTATATCCTCCGATGACAAATTCCTGTCTTTTATCGCATTTGAGTTTGACCCAGTCGCCATTCCTGGTACCACTGTATATTGAATCAGCTTTTTTACCTACAATTCCTTCCATACCAGCTTCATAGGCTGCAGCAAAGCTTTCCTTTCCGTTTCCTCTGATATAGCGACTATAATAGAGGTTTTTGGGTGCATTCTTCATTAAAGCTTCAAGAATTTCTTTCCTTTCAATCAAAGGGTATTCTCGTATATCCGCACCATCCAGCCCAAGAATATCAAAAATAATATAGGTTAGATTTTGCCCCTTGGGATTTTTCATATAGTTCTGGAGAGCCTGAAAATCCGTCTTACCCGATAGGTCCGTGACTGCCATTTCTCCGTCAAGTACCATGGCTCTTCCGGCAGCAAGGTCAATTAAAGATATGGCAACATCATGAAACCACCTTATATAATCATTGCCATTTCTGGTAATCAACCGTACACTGTTGCCTTCCACAAATGCAATAATCCTATAGCCGTCATATTTCAACTCATAGAGCCAATCCTCACCCTCAGGCACCTTATTCACTAGTTTAGCAAGCTGTACATCCACCTTACTGAAGGGGTTCCTCATGATTTTTTCATCTTCCCCTTCTTCAATTTCCTTCATGGTGCGTCCGGTTCTGATACTAGTGGTAAATTCAGATATCCCATCCGTATTTTTGATATACTCATCTTTTTCTTTAATTAAAAGCCAATTATCCTTTGTCTCCCCAGCCTTTGCTTTCAGCCGGACTAGGGTCCACTTTCCCTTAAGTCTCTTTCCTTTTAGAACAAATTTCAGCACGCCTTTACGGAGCCCTTCTTCCACATTTCCATAAGGTTCCCAAAAACCTTCATCCCAGAGCATGACTACCCCGCCGCCATATTCCCCTTTAGGAATAGTTCCCTCAAAGTTCCTGTATTCTAAGGGGTGGTCTTCCACCTGTACGGCAAGCCTCTTATCATGAGTATCATAGGATGGACCCCTAGGCACCGCCCAGCTTAAAAGAATTTCATTCCATTCCAGACGCAAATCATAGTGATCCTTGCGTGCCATATGGTGCTGAAGGATAAATCTCAGACTTTCCTCAGAACCTTCTGCTTTTCCTTCTGGCTCAAAGGTTCTTTCAAAGTTCCTTTTCTGGTTGTACTCGTTTAGCTTTCCAGTCATAAAATCACGCCGTTTCCTTGTCTTTCTTAGCTTTCTCTACACTAGCTTTTAGTGCCTCCATAAGGTCGATTACTTTACCGGCACTGTCAGTCTCTGGGGCAACAATCTCCTTACCGGATATTTTTGTCTCAATAAGGGAGCGCAGTCTCTCTTGGTATTCGTCTTTATATTTCTCAGGATCAAAAGGTGTATCCATGGAATTAATCAGCATTTTTGCCATATTCAGCTCCTGCTCTGATACTGCCGGTTTCGTGTATTGCTTTTGAAGTTCTTTAATATCATCAGCATAGAACATAGTAGAAATAAGGATACCATCCTCCCGGGGAATAATTGCCATTAGTGTGTCCTTGGTGCCCATTACAGTTTTTCCTATAGCTATCTTCTGTTCAGCCATCAGTGCGGAGCGGAGCAGCTCGAAGGCTTTTTCACCTCCCGCCTCAGGTGAAGCCTGATAGGTTTTATCATAGTAAACTGGAGAAATTTGATTCAATTGGGCGAAATGTAAAATTTGAATGGATTTTTCTTTTTCTGTCTTGATTTTTTCAATCTCCTCCTCAGTGATTACCACATACTTGTCCTCATCATATTCATAGCCTTTTACAATGTCCTCTGCTTTAATCTCCTTTCCGCAGTGGGCACAGGTCTTTTTATACCGGATACGGCTATTATCTTCCTTATGAAGCTGGTTGAAGTGGATATCATTGTCCTGTGTACTCGTATACATTGCAATAGGAATTGCGACCATACCAAAAGTTATGACCGATTTACGTGATATCATATTTAAACACCTCCAAGGGTATTGTTTCCAACTTAATTGTAAGTATTCAGCGGAACTATACTATAATCCGATGCTTTTCTCCATCATTTGTTAATAAAACTCTGTTCCCCTGAATTAACCTGTCATCCACAGTAATTGTTTCCGTTGTCAGTATTCCCTTGCTTCTACTTTCAACTCTGATTTCATAGAGGGAATTCCCATACTTATATTCAATGGAAAAATCGCCGAAACTTGCCGGTGTAGCTGGATCGATAATCAACTCATTTCCTTCTTTGCGAATGCCTAAAAACCAACTTAACAGCCCCTGATACATCCAGCCTGCGGAACCGGTATACCAGCTCCAGCCACCTCTTCCGGTATAGGGTGGGCTAAGGGATATATCCGCCGTCATTACATAGGGTTCCTTCTCATACCTAAGAGCATCCTTCCTGTTTTTCGCAACGTGTATAGGATTCAGCATGGTGAAAAGAGTCTCTGCCATGTTATAGTCACGTAGCATAGATGTGGCGATTGCCAGCCAAACCGCCCCATGAGTATACTGACCTCCGTTTTCCCGGATGCCAGGGATATAGTTTTTAATATAACCCGGGGTTTTCCTTGTCTTATTAAAAGGCGGGGCTAAAAGTAAGGAAAGGGCTTCTTCCTCCATTACCAGATAACGCCATGCCGACTGCATTGCTGTTTTCCCCCGTTCCTTTTTCGCCCCCTTTGATATCACGCTCCAGGACTGGCTGATGGAATCTATCCGGCATTCATGGTTCTCCTTTGAACCAAGCTTCGAGCCATCGTCATAATAGGCACGGAGATACCACTCCCCATCCCAGGCATGTTCTTCGATGCTTTGAAGCAGGGTTTCCCGTTTCTGCTCCAGGCTCCTGCCGTAGTCACTATCACCTTCCTGATAGCACAAAGGAATAAAATCACCTAATACAGTATATAAGAACCAGGCAAGCCAAACACTCTCTCCCTTCCCAAGCTTTCCTACCTCATTCATACCGTCATTCCAGTCACCTCCACCCATGAGAGGAAGTCCATGTTCTCCAAAACAAGTCCGGTCAATTGCCTTTTTACAATGCTCATATACACTTTCGGATTGCTGGGATATTTCCGGGGTAAACATAATATCCTGCTGATTCTCCTTAAGAAGTGGGCCTTTGATGTAAGGCACTGGCTCTTTTAATATTGTGGAATCTCCGGTGCTTCGGATATAAGCGGCAGTGCAATAGGGCAGCCACAGTAAATCATCAGATATTCTCGTTCTTACTCCCAGCCCTGCTGGAGGATGCCACCAGTGCTGGACATCACCTTCCTCAAACTGTCTGCTGCAGGCAATTAGAATTTGCCTGCGTAAAATACTTGAATCTGCAAAAATAAGTGAAAGGGTATCCTGAAGCTGGTCCCTGTATCCATAAGCCCCTCCGCACTGATAAAAGCCTGCCCTGGCATTAATGCGGCAGGATACTGTCTGATAGAGCAGCCAGCCATTTATTAATATATCAATTGCCCTATCCTTCGTCTTCACCTGAACAGTCCCTAATAATCTGTTCCAGTAAGCTTTTACCCTGTCAAGCTCCTTTTTTGCAGCTGCCACATCCCTATACTTGTATCTGATTTTGTATATCTCCTCAAGGTTATTGCTCTGCCCAAGCCCAAACAACACAGTCTTACTTTCCCCAGGCTGGATTACTACGGACACCTGTATTGCTCCACAGGAATCATAGCGCACACCTGTATTGCAGGATAACTTAACTTCTGCTCCCCGTGGTTCCTTATTGTTACCCTTTTGCCCTAAAAACTCCTGCCTGTCACCTGTATAACAGTCAATCCTCTCACTGGAAAACAGGTAGGAATAGCTGTTCTCAAAATTCAGGGTATAGATATTCTTTGCATATAAGTATTCATGTTCATTGTTATAGGAGGTCAAAATATAAGGATTGGTATGCTCTCTCTGGGTACCCAGAACCCATTCTACATAATAGGTCAGGCTCAAATATTTCACTTTGTCCGAATAGTTAGTCAGTCTAAGGTTCCATAACTTCAAGGACTCATCCAAAGGTGTAAAAACCGTCAGTTCCTGATTAATAAGCGCTTCCTCATGGAGGAATCTGCTGTACCCAAAACCATGCCTTACCCTGTATATGCCCCGGTCAGATTTTCCAAGAGACATAGGAGTCATTACCTCACCAGATATTTCATCCATAATATAGATTGCTTCGGAAGCTCTATCACTTACAGGGTCGTTGGACCAGGGCGTAAGTTTATTCTCTCTGCTGTTGATACTCCAGGTAAAGCCTGCACCCGACTCCGATATCTGGAAGCCAAATTTCTCATTTGAGACAACATTAATCCAGGGTGCCGGCGGTTTATTATTACCCTCCAGCAGAATTTCATACTCTCTGCCCTCACAGGCAAATGCCCCGAAGCCATTAAAAAATTCATAATCCTCTTTTTCTTTCTCCTGATTTGTTGGTGCATATGCTGTGTCCAAAGCATCTTCCTCCTTAAAAACTAATTCACACACTATTCCTCAAGTAACTCATACTGATTTTCTTTTATATTATTAAAATAAATGCCCGTCTCCTCTGAAAATACAACCCGTGCCACTGTATACAGCAAATCAATCTCCTCTGGCATCAGCTCATAGGTATGCAGCACAAAGAAGCTTGGCTTCTCGCCTCCGGAGTCATAAATCCGAAGAGAGCTGGTCATATCGTTGATTAAGTCATCTACCTCCTGAAGATAGCCATGTTTGGAATCAATTAGGATAATCAAATCCACCATAACATGGTTGATTCTCAGATATTCGTAAGCCTTTAATACATCCTTCACGATTCTTTCCTCTTCAATGGAGCGAACCATTAAAAGTAGAATAGGATTGTCGCCGGATATTCCGAATTTCCATAAGGCACTCTGATTCATAAGGTTCCGTCTTATATTTTCATCCGGTCCCCGGTAAATACCCCCAGTATAGAAAATAGGGCTAATCAAATCCTGAAAGGCGTTTAACTGGGGTTTTGTAATCTCCAGATACTTTAACTCCAATTCCTTTTGAAGCCGGAATTTCTCCAGAATATCATCAATCCGGTAACATACATTTAATTCTCCTGCTATTTTTATTGCTTCCTCCTTACTGCCGCACACTCCGGTTATGAAAGAAATGCAGGCTGTTTCGCCTGGTCCTATGCAAAACTGTGCCCGCAGGCTCATAATTGGATCATTGCAAAAGCCTGAATTATTGAAAAATGTAATACTGTTAACCACAGAATCCGGATTCTCTAAGGTATTATTTCTACCGATAAAGCGTTTTCTGTCATTTTCACATTCCACCTTTTTGCACAGCTTCGTTCCTGTTCTTACTATGTGCATCAGGTAAGGATTATCATCTTCCTTCTTCCGCCGCCTTTTTGCAAGAAAGATTTCCTGTTCCTCCAGATACTCGCTTTCCAAAAAAAGTTTATTAAATGCAGGATGGCTTAGTTCTGCCAGATAAGCATCATCTACCACTTCCAGATAACTGGTCACCTCCAGCTGTTTTTCCTCGTTCCCATGGTTGGTCAATGTAACCTTGCGTATCTCCAAATTATGGTCCGCATTGAGGCTGACAATCATGTGTGATGAAATATCTCCGTCCCTTCGTTTAAATTCTGCCTTATGGGGACAGAATACCACCTGGTAATCCTCCGGCTCTGTTTTTGTAGGATGGTAAGTGGTACTCCAAACCTTCCCCTGCTTTATATCCTTGATATAGATATAATTACCTGTATTCACGTAAATATCCGGTCGCCAGCGGTAAAGCATTCGGTCCTCATACTTACTGAAGCCATCCCCATCAGAGGTTATCATTAATGAATACTTCCCATTTGACAGGTAATTTGCAACTGGGGGATTCACTGCTACACTGCCTACATACCGGTTATTGTAAGTGACTTCATGAAAGAAGGGCTTACCGATTTTTATTGTATATCCCCTCTTGGCAATAGAAATCAAATGAGACTGGCGTTTTTCCTCTAACAGGACTTCTGTTGCCTTTATCATCATTTCTCTATGAAATCTCTCCCGAAGGATGCCCTCATTGAGATAATTATTAATTGCAGCCAGATTCATTCCCTGATGATGCGCCATATAGGATTTCACAATGCAATAGGGTGTTAATTCCACTGAATTGGGTACATTAAAATCAATGGACTCATAAAAGCCATAATCACCGAAAGCTCCTAATTTCTTCATCCTCGTGAGATTCTTTATGGATTCCTCTTCTGCAATATCAAGTGCCAGCATGGTTGCATATGGAGCAGCCACCAGAGAATTCTTACGGACTGGCTGAAGCCTTATCTTTGGAACTCCAAAGGCTTTGTACTGATAATTTGAGTTTAAGTCAAAACGATAATATTGAGATTCTGATATACCCCAGGGTATCCCCGCCTCCTTTGCATACTTCATATGCTGAAGTACCGCAGCTCTTATGGTCTGTGCATAGACGGAACCTTCATATTCTTTAAATACAAGATTGGGCATCAGATATTCAAACATTGTACCACTCCAGGATACGAAGCAGGGAATGCCTTTAACCATGGTCAGGGGTCTTCCTAACTTATACCAGTGTTTTAATGGTACTTCCCCCATTGCTATGGCAAGAAGGCTTGTTAATGACGATTCCGACGCCATCAGGTCATAACAGCCATCATCCAGCATACGGGAGGATACATGATATCCGATGTGGAACAGCATCCGCTTTTCGTTAAATAAAAAACGGAAATCAACATTTTCTAAAATGTAGTCTATTTTACTGCTAAGTTCTTTGATTCGGTTAATCATACTATTGGCAAATTTATTACCCTCCGCTGCAATACGCCCAAGGGTAGGATTCGAAGAAAAGCTCTCTTCCTTCAGCTTTAATAATGAAGCTTCAATAACGATATTATCAATGATATTCATTAGCTCCTTAGTATAACGGTAATCTGCAGCTGGTCTAAGCTCCCTCTCGTTTAAATTTTCCCAGATATCGGCAATATCTTCTATTAGTTCACCAATCTTTGTATAACCAATTTTCAGCTTATTTCCACCAGACTTTCCTGTTCTTTGCTGAATTTCCTTATTACTGTTCTTTATTGCAGTCTTAAGTTCAGGGAGAAAATTATCCAGGTAAATTGGCTTGTCAATTTGCTCTAAAATGCCATTTTTCAAAGCGACCAGATGTCCCAGAAAATTACCACTGTCTACCGTTGATATATAGGAAGGATTTAGTACCTCCAAAGTTTTAATATGATACCAGTTATATAGATGCCCCTTCCATTTTGGCATTTTCTGAACCGTTTCCATTAGGTTTTCTACAGCTTCAACCGTAGAGCTGAGAGTTTCAAATCCAAAATCTCTGGCTGATAGAATTGCCAGAAACTGAAGTCCTATATTGGTGGGAGATGTTTTTTCGCTGACTTTTTCAACTACCCCAATCTGATAATTATCCGGGCAGAGCCAGTTATTTCCCTTGGTAGAAAACTCCTTAAAAAACTTCCAGGTTCTCCGGGCAGTATCCAAAAGCATCTCACTATCCTGTGCTTTATCCCTCATATGAAACTTCGTTTCCGGCTGACTGATTCGATAAGCGATTTCAAAGGCAATGCTCCAGTTAACGATTAGAATTGCCGCCAGAATAATTCCGATTGAGGGTAAATATCCCATAAATAGAATTATCACAAGTGCTGACACAGGAAGAAAGTTGCTCCACATAGTAAGAAAATATCCTTTCCTAGTATTGATAATGGAAGAATCCACTGATTCTGCCGTGTTCCAGCGAAGCAGATTTTTCTTGCTGATAAAAATCCGATATAAAGTTCTGACAATTGCATCCGATGCCACATAACCACGGTAAGGGGTAATTGTAAACTCCAAGAATGCCCGGTTAAGCATGGTAGCAAGTTCCTTTAAGAAGCCTTTATAAACAAGAGCCAGCTTTGGACGGGTAAGCTTCTGTGTAATCACTGAAATGAATAAAATAATCAGGTTAAATATATCATTAAAGAAAACGAAAGGTATCCAAATATAATATGCTTTTGGCATCCATGTCAGATTCAGTAAAATAAACAGTGTCTTACTTAGAGGAACCAAGCTTCGTCTCAGGTTGTCAAAAATTTTCCACTTTGACAATGGGCTTAGGCGCCTCCCGTCTGGTGTCTTCTTCATAAACAACCAGGGCAGCAGCTGCCAGTCTCCCCGTAGCCACCGGTGTTCCCTTTTGGTAAAGGATAAAACACTATTAGGGAAATTGTCCATAATCTTGGCTGTACTGGAAAAAGCCGTTGGTGCATAGCAGCTTTCAAAAAGGTCATGACTGAGAATCCGGTTTTCCGGTACCTTATTATAAAGTACCTTGTGGAAAGCTTTAATATCATAAATGCCCTTCCCGGTATAGATACCTTGGCTAAAAATATCTTGGTAAATATCTGATATTACGGTTCCGTAATGGGCAAGTCCCGATTCTCCCCCAAAGATTTTCGTAAACTTGCTGCCCTTCTTATCCGGAATATGATTTCTTACCGAGGGTTGAATAATAACATAGCCCTCCTTCACCTTTTGTCCTGTGGAATCCAGAACTGGTTTATTTAAAGGATGATCAATCATTCCCACCAATTTCGAGGCATTATCACGAAGCAGATTTGTATCCGCATCCAGTGTAATCACATATTGAAAGGTGGTAAGAAGTTCTTGGTCACAATAAATAGAAGAAAAGGTAGTCTTATCTTTTCCTGTTCCAATTAAAAGATTATTAAACTCTTCCAGCTTTCCTCTCTTACGCTCCCAGCCCATATAACAATTCTCCGCCTTATTCCATTTGCGGTAGCGGAAAAACAAAGAAAAACGTTGGTGCTCAGAAGGGTAGAGTTCATTCAGTTCCTTCATTCGTGTGACAAGGGCAGACTCTATCACCTTATCCTTTGCCATAAACTGGCTTGGAGAATCCTCAAAATCAAGAAGCAATGCAAAGTAAATATTTGGCTGCCGGTTTGCCAGATAATTCTTTTGAAGGCGATCCAGGTACTCTAAGCCCTGTTCCTTGGATGAGACGATAACCGGCATAACCACAAAGGTTCTTGCTTCATCCGGTACTTCCTTCAGATAATTCAAAAAAGGAATCTTCTTAACCATAATTCTTCTGGTAAATGTAAAATTCGTAATCTCTATAGAAATACCCATTAGCAGTGGCATTACTACTAAAAGGGTAATTACATTCCGGTTGACATCCTCCACGTCACCAAAAGTTCGGAACCCATAGAGCAGGCAGGCACTCAGCCCCAGAGTAATAAGGAATAGGGAGAGGAAATAAATGAAGCCCTTTACGTTCTTCCTTTTCTTAAGGCTTTTAGGGATTGGTTTCCCTAATACCTTTGCTTTCAGAATTGGATAACCCTTACCTAAAAGATAGGCGCCTACGTGATGAGAGCAATGCAGATCCTCCCTTTCCTGAATTGCCAGTTCCATACAATCTTTTGCTATCTTTTCTTCCATCAGCCGATAACGCAGGGATAATTTAACGATAACCCCCCGGTACATTCCCCTGGCTTCCAAATCCATCTTTGAATAGACACCATCCGGATCCTGTAATAAAATCTGTTCCAGATAGGAATATTCCTCAAAGAATTTTTCTTCATCCACTTCATTGATATCCCGCAGGCTGACAATTAAAGTTCGGATATTTGTCTCAAGAAATGATTCAATCTTTCCTTCCTCCATAAATATTTGGGAAGTTTTCACCTGGCTTCCCAGGGAAGCAAAATGATATTCTAAGTACCTTTGAATGGAAGCCTCATGAAAGGACATATTTTTCAGCAGGTATATTACATGGGCATGAAATGAGTAGTTCAGCCTCAGATTGTCTTCTATTTCACAAAGCAGTGGCAATATGTCTGCCGGTCCCTTTCCATCTCCCAACTTTTCCCTGACGAAATTATCAGCCTTAGACTTCACATCAATTATATGGAGAATCTCATCTGCAATTACAATAATTTCTTCAAGAAGGCAAAACCCCAGCATTTCCGGCAGAACCCAGATTTCCTTATCCGTTAGGGGTATCTTCTGCTGATAAGCCTTTAGCATGACAGAAATATTTTCTTCACTTAAATGTCCACCGGAAAGTGCCACCATTTTTTTGGCAACAATATATATACGTGGAAAGTTACGATATTCCTTTACTTTCAGAATCGGTAATACGGCATAGCTGGTTCCCGAGGTGCGCACTTTTTTAATTTCCCGGTACATCATCTGGAAATTATCAAAGAGCCAGCGTGCTGCCGGAATCAGGGAAATAATATCGTTAGATAGTGAAGAGATACTGTCCCTGATTTTATTCAGCTTTTTATAAGCCGCCTGATTATAGTCATTAAGAACAAAGCTGTATCCAATTAATCTGACCTGACTGTGACCTTCTGCCAAATCAACCATCTGTTTTTCCCATTGGCTGGGTCCTGGTTTATCCCCTTCCCCTGATGGATGAATTTGAAAATGTATCTTCCTACCAAGATGGTTGTATCGATAATACAGCATTAATAGGACAAAACCGATTAATGCAATCAGTATCAATAAAATAACCAGCAGAAACGGTGAATTTATATAAAAATTAATTCCTTCTAACAAGATTAGCAATGGAAGCTCCTCCTTATATAAGAAATCCTTCAGACAAGCTTGTATCAGTTGGAAGGTTACAGTTTAGCCTGTAGAATCCCATAGAAGAACCGTAACCTTACAGCTGATAATTTGTCTGAATTCAAAAAAAAAATACCACAATATTATATTGTGGCATTTTTTATGTTTTTTATTAATGATTTGAGAGTAAAAAGTCTAAATGTAGTTTATTGAATGAATGGGACTGTTCAAAGCTGTCATTCCAAGCACAATTTGGCAAAACTGTCATTCTAAGCACAATTTAGCAAAACTGTCATTCTGAGTCCAATTTAGCAAAACTGTCATTCTGAGTCCAATTTAGTAAAACTGTCATTCTGAGTCCAATTTAG